>MTKZ01017599.1_pt1 | contig 17969 bp, 13 predicted proteins | sample 1042781 | NCBI WGS metagenome assembly MTKZ01 (sample SAMN06212207, study PRJNA360539) | anaerobic digester metagenome | biome: Wastewater treatment plant; material: sludge; isolation source: anaerobic digester fed with sludge from wastewater treatment plant | place: Denmark: WWTP Viborg ... | reverse complement strand
CGGCCATCGGCATGGTGCAGGTTATCGCACCGGCGCGCAATCTCCTCTGTCGTCTCTCAACATTCCGCGATTCACTCGTGTGCTTGACCATAAGGCGCGCCAGAGTTCACAATATGATGTCAAATGCTGAAGAAAGACCACGCCGCGGGGCCTCACGCCGCGGCAGCGGGTCAAGCGAGGTCGTCTTTTTCAATGAGTGAGTCAGAAGCTGGAATCGGCGCTCCGGGCGCGATTCTGAATGCCGACACCCCCCTTGCGGGTCTGGATTTCCTGCGGGAAGCCGTCGTGACGGACCTGCGCTCGGGCAGGTTCGACCGGGTCGCCACCCGGTTCCCACCCGAGCCGAACGCGTATCTGCACATCGGGCACGCCAAGGCGCTGTGGATTGACTATGGCATCGCGCAGGATTTCGGCGGCACGTTCAATCTGCGCTTCGACGACACGAACCCCAGCAAAGAGGAGCAGGAGTTCGTGGATGCCATCATCGAGGACGTGCGGTGGGTGGGCGCGGACTGGGGCGACCGGCTGTTCTTCGGCTCCGACTACTTCGAGCAGATGTACGAATGGGCGCTCGACCTGATCCGCAAGGGCGTCGCGTACGTCTGCGACCTGACCCCCGAGCAGGTCATCGAGATGCGCGGCAAGCCGACCGAGCCCGGCGTGGAGTCTCCTTACCGCGGCCGGCCGGTGGAGGAGAACCTGGACCTGTTTCAGCGTATGCGCGCCGGGGAGTTCCCCGACGGCGCCCGGACGCTCAGGGCGAAGATCGACATGTCCTCGCCGAACATGAACATGCGGGACCCGATTATGTACCGCATCCGGCACGAGGATCATCACCGGCAGGGCAGCAAGTGGTGCATATATCCGATGTACGACTGGGCGCACGGGCTGGAGGACTCCATCGAGGGGATCACTCATTCGATGTGCTCGCTGGAGTACGAAAATCATCGCCCGCTGTACGACTGGTTCCTGGATCAGCTTGGCATCTATCACCCCCGGCAGATCGAGTTCGCGCGGCTGAACCTGACTTACAGCGTCATGAGCAAGCGGCGTTTCATCGAACTCGTTAATGGCGGATATGTGGACGGCTACGACGACCCGCGGCTGGTGACGCTTGCCGGGCTGCGCAGGCGGGGATACACGCCGGAGGCGATCAAGGATTTCTGCGGGCGCATCGGCATCGCGAAGACCGACAGCGTCGTGGAGATGGCGGTGCTCGAGGACTGCATCCGCGAAGACCTGAACAAGCGCGCCCCGCGCGTGATGGCGGTGATGGACCCGATCAGGGTGGTGCTCACGAACTATCCCGAGGGGCAGACCGAGGAGATGGACGTCGTCAACAACCCGGAGGACCCGGACGCCGGCACGCGCAAGGTGCCATTCGCGCGGATGGTCTACATTGAGCGCGACGACTTCCGCGAGGATCCGCCGCCGAAGTTCTTCCGCCTGGCGCCGGGACGCGAGGTGCGCCTGCGCAACGCCTACTTCATCAAGTGCGAAGAGGTGGTGAAGGACGCCAGCGGCGAGATTGTGGAGCTTCGCTGCACCTATGACCCCGAAACGCGCGGAGGCGACGCCCCGGACGGCCGCAAGGTGAAGGGGACGCTGCACTGGGTCGCGGCGCACGAAGCCCTCGAGGCTGACGCGCGGCTGTACAACCATCTGTTTACGAAGCCCGACCCGGATGACGTGGATGAGGGCAAGGACTGGTTCGCGAACATCAACCCGGATTCCGTCGTGCGCACCACCTGCTTCGTGGAGCCGAGCGTGCGCGGCGCCGCGCCGGGGACGCGGTATCAGTTCGAGCGTCTGGGGTATTTCTGCGTGGACAGCGACTCGACGCCCGAGCGGCTGGTGTTCAACCGGACGGTGACTCTGCGGGACTCCTGGTCGAAGATCGCGAAGCGATAGAGATTCCTCACACGGAGTTCGGAATGACGCAAAGGGGACGTCATGCTGAGCTTGACTCAGCACCTGTCCGGTTCCGGGGCCGTGGGTTCCGGGTCAAGCCCGGAATGACGTGCGAGGGCATCGTACCGGCTCGCATACCGTCATTTCAAGAAGTCCGCGCCCCTCAGTCATTCCGAGGAGTTCGCGACGAGGAATCTCGCCTTTCGCCTGCACCCCGGTTTTCGCGGCCGCTGGCGGGTTGCGGATACCGGGCCTGCCAGGCTGTACCAGGCAGTCCCGCCAATTGAGAAAAAGACTTGCTCGGCCAGAGGCAGGACTTCCGGGTTCGCGCGGCGTATTGACTGCGGGGGCTCGCCCTCCGAATCTGCATCTCTGAAGGATTACCCATGCCCGACATTCAGTTTCTCAACAGTTTGACGTCTCTGCTGTGCATTGCCGGTTTTGCCATTGCGCTCGCCGCCGCCGCCGCGCCGGATGCAGCCGCCAGCTCCAAACCCGCTGTCACTCACCTGCGCACCGAGTACCTCGAGAACCCGCTGGGGATAGACACGCCCGAGCCGAGGTTCTCCTGGCTCTTCGTTCAGGACGGCCGCGACGCGAAGCAGACCGCCTACCAGATAGAGGTCGCAACCGGGCCGTCCGCGCTCAACGGCGGAAAGCCGAACGTCTGGGACAGCGGACGTGTCTCGTCGAGCAACTGCTCGAACATCCCGCTCGAAGGGCAGAAGCTGGCGAGCGGCATGCCGTACTGGTGGCGCGTGCGCGTGTGGGACGCGAAGGGGCACCAGAGCGATTGGTCCGAGCCCGCGACCTTCGAAATGGGTTTTCTGAAGCCGGCCGAGTGGAGGGCAGAGTGGATCGCCGCCCCCATCGGCGGCAATGGCTACCATTCCGGAATTGATGCGAACCCCGACGTGACCAAATGGGTTCAGGTGGACATCGGCGAGACCCGGCGGTTCAGCAAGGTCATTCTGTTTCCCGCCCGGCCCTACAACTGGAACGAGGACGTGCCGGGGTTCGGTTTCCCCGTGCGCTACCGTGTGGAGGCCTCGGACGACGCCGATTTCGGCTCCTCGTCGCTGCTGGCCGACCGCTCGGCCGAAGACCAGCCGAACCCGGGCGAGACTCCTGTCGAGTTCACCTTCGCGCCGGTCAGCGCCCGCTACGTGCGCGTGACGGTCACCCGTCTCTACCAGCGCATTGACGGGCAGAAGCTCTTCGCGCTCGCCGAGCTTCAGGTTCTGGACGACTCGGGCCAGAACGTGGCCGCCGGCGCCGCGGTGCGGGCGCTCGACAGCACCGAAGCGCACGGCTGGTGCGCCGCGCATCTCACCGAAGGGCTTACGAAGTCCATCGCGCCGTCGCGCGTTGCGCCCATGTTCCGGGCCGAGTTCGATGCAGCCAAACGCGTGCGCCGGGCGCGCGCGTACGTGGTCGGGCTGGGATACTACGAGCTTCGTCTCAACGGCAAGAAGGTGGGCGACCAGGTGCTCGATCCCTCGTACACCAACTTCGGCACGCGCTGCCTCTACAGCACCTACGACGTGACCGAGATGGTCCGCGAGGGCAAGAACGCCGTCGGGCTGATGATGGGCAGGGGCTGGTACGGCGGCTCCCCGTGCGCGCTCGCGCAGATCAACCTGGACCTCGAAGACGGGACGCACGTAACCTTCGCGACGGGCCCCGGCTGGAAGCGCGGCGAGAGCCCGATCCTCGACAACTCGCTGTACCACGGCGAGACCTACGACGCCCGCCTGGAGCAGCAGGGCTGGGACGAGCCCGGCTTCGACGATTCCGGATGGCAGGACGTGAGCATCATCGCGGCCCCCACCGGCACGCTGTCGGCCCAGATGATTCAGCCCATCCGCGTAACAGAGACGATGCCGGTGGCGACGATGAAGGAAGTGGGAGACGCCCTGGTGTTCGACTTCGGGCAGAACTTCTCGGGCTGGTGCCAGCTTCGGGCGGAAGGCCCCGCGGGGCACGAGATTGCCGTGAAGCACGCGGAGATTCTCTATCCCGACGGCACCATTAACATGGAGAACCTGCGCTCGGCCCAGGCGACCGACCGCTTCACGCTGAAGGGCAAGGGCAAGGAGCTGTACGAGCCCCGGTTCACCTACCACGGGTTCCGCTACGTGCAGGTGGAGAACTACCCCGGCCGGCCGGAAAGCAAGGATGTGCTGAGCGGGCGGGTGGTTCACACGGACTTCCCGCAGCACGGCACATTCGAGTGCTCGAACGAGCTGATCAACCAGATTCAGCGCAACTGCATATGGGGCTTCAAGACGAACTTCCACAGCATCCCCACCGACTGCCCGCAGCGCGACGAGCGCCAGGGCTGGATGGGCGACGCGGGAATGACGTCGGACATGGGCTTTTACAACTTCGACATGGCCGCCGCGTACACGAAGTTCCTGCAGGATATCCAGGACGCTCAGGGCGAGGATGGCCGGATTCCCGACACCGTGCCGCACATCTGGGGCAGCAACCCCGGCGACCCGATGTGGGCGGGCGCGTATCACTTTATCGTGCGCGATATGTACAGGCACACCGGCGACCGCCAGCTTCTCGTGAAGCACTACGATGGGCTCAAGAGATATGTAGACATGGTGCGCCGCGAGGCGCCGGAGTTCATTCACGGGCGCAACAACTACGGCGACTGGGTGGGGGTTGTCGAGACGCCGAGAGACCTGATCTCGACCGGGGCGTTCTATCTCGCCGCGGACATCGTGGCCGAGATCGCCGAAGTGCTCGGCAAGGACGCCGACGCCCGCGAATACAGGGACCTGTGCGCAAAGATCGCCGCAGCGTTCAACAACAAGTTCTTCAACGCGGAAACGGGCGTTTACGGCAACGGCAGCCAGTACTCGTACATCTGGCCGCTGTTCCTGGGAATCGTGCCGCAGGAGCACCACGCCGGGGTGATCGAAAAGCTGAAGCACGACATTATGGTCACGCATAAGGGGCACCTCAGCACGGGGTTCCTGGGCGCGCGCTACATGTTCGAGCTGCTCTGCGACGAGGGGCTCGAGGATGTCGCCTATACCGTGATGAACCAGCGCGACTATCCCAGCTATGGATTCATGCTCGCGAAGGGCGCGACAACCATCTGGGAACTCTGGAAGCACGAGACCGGGCCCGGAATGAACTCGCACAACCATCCGGCGTTCGGGTTCATCAGCGGGTGGTTCTACAGCGACATCGCGGGCATCACGCCCGAGTGGAAGAGAGCCGGCTTCGAGCACTTCGAGATCAAGCCGCATCTGATGGGCGACCTCAAAGAGGCGAAAGCCTCGGTGGATACGGTGCGCGGGAAGGTGTCGTCGCACTGGATGCGCGACGGCAGCGGGGTGACCCTTAAGGTCACCATCCCGGCCAACTCGAGCGCGGCGGTGTGGGTGCCGAAGGACGGACGCGCGGATGTCACCATCACTGAGAGCGGCCGTACGGTCTGGCAGGGCGGAGCGTTTGCGAACGCGCCGGGGCTTGCCTCGGCTGAGGACGCCGGGCGCTGGGTGAAGTTCGAGGCCGGATCGGGCAGCTACGCGTTCGAGCTGACGGCAAAGTGAGCGTTCTGCCCGTTCTTCTCGTGACGGGCGCCCTTGCTCTGGGGGCGGCGGCGCTGGCGCAGGAGCGCGAGGCCGGCGCCGTCGTTCCCCTCCGGGGCATCTACTACACCGCGGGCGATATCACCGCCGCCCGCGAGGCAATTGCGCGCGAGCCGTGGCGCGCGGAGATGCTGCAAGCGATCACGGAGGCTGCGGGCAAGTGGGCGGCGATGAGCGACGACGATCTGCGCGCTCTGCTTCCGCCGCCGGGCAGCTTCTTCGCGTATGGCACGAGCGGGTGTCCGGCGTGCGGCGCATCTTGGAAGCACTTCGGCGCGGAAACCTGCTCGCTCGAGGACCCGGGCAAGGTCGTCTGCCAGGCCTGCAAACGGGTCTTTCCCGACCCCGATCCCGCGTCGCCCTTCCACGACGCGGGCAAGGGCTTCACGGCTGACGGCAAGAGCTACTACCCAACGGGCATCTGGAACGGCTTCGTCATTCAGAAGATCTGGTCGGCGTTCGACGAGGAATCGTGCGCGCTGAACGCGCTCGTCCACGCGTACGCCCTGACCGGCCGCGATGAGTACGCGCGCAAGGCGCTCATGCTGATGGACGCTCTGGCCACGCTTTCGCCCACGACTATCGGCCCGCGCGACTTCGCCCCGAACAGCAGCCAGACATCGGTGCAGGGGCGGCTGCATTTTCTGACGAGCATCGTCTACCGCGCGATGGTCACGATGGCGCGCAACACGGACATTCTGGGCCGGCATCCGATGATGCAGGAGCCGTCTCCCACCGCGCCCGGCAAGACGGTGTTTCAGAACATACGCGAGGGGCTTTTCGAAGACTATCTGTTCAAGCACGGAGACGTGCGCGAGGGCAGGCTGTCGACCCTTCACAACCACGAAGCCGACTCGGTGCGGGCGATGCTCGTGACCGGCATTCTGTTCGGGGAGCCGGACTACATCCGCTGGGGCATGGACGGGCTCGAGTCGCTGGTCACGAACACGATTGACCGCGACGGCATGTACTACGAGACATCCATGGGGTATTCCGACTTCTCCCGCGGGGTCTTCGGCGATATGGCCGAACTGTGCGCCAACTACTCGCCCTCCAACTATGGCGGCGAATCGGGCAGCTTCCCCGAGCCGCGCAACTTCTTCGACAACCCCCGCCTTGCCGCGCTCAGCATAGAGAACAGCTACGTGACGGTGGCGGGGCGCGAGCTGGGTTTCGGAAACGCCGGACCGAATGCCGCGGTTGTCACCTCGCCGCCCGCCAACGCCAGCGTGCACCGCTTCAACCAGGCCGCCCGCTTCGCGGCGTACTCGTCCGACAGCGTCATACGCGCAAGAGCCGCCGCCCTGATGGAAGGCATGATGGCGGGAAGGGACGCCGGTCAATTTCACTCGAAATGGTGGCTTCTGAAACGTCCGGATGCGTTTCCGGCGGCGCCGCCGAAGCCCGTGGACATCTCGCCCGTCGGGTCGGGCAAGTTCTTCAGCACCAGGGCGATGGCGGCATTCCAGTCGGGCGACTGGCCGAACAGGCGCGGCTTCGTGCTCCGCGGCGGCCCCAACCTTCCGCACGCGCACGACGATCTGCTCGGGCTCAACTTCTGGGATCTGGGGCGCGAGATGGCGGCGGAGATAGGGTACGGCACGTTCGGGTCGCATGTGCACCATGGCTGGGGGCGGCGGGCGATCGCGCCCAATCTGGTGGTCGTGGACATGGACGCCGGGCACACTGAGCGCGAGATCTACAAGAACTCACCGGGAGCGGACTGGCGGTCGTTCTACGATGGCGGCTGGGTCAAGTATGTGGATGCGGACGCGCGCGGCCAGTTCGAGCTCGAGCGGCGGGTGTCGGAGTATCGCAGGCGCTTCGCGATGATCGAGATTGACGCGAAGACCGCCTACTACATAGACCTCTTCGACGTTACGGGCGGGTCGGTTCGCGACTACAGCTTCCACGCGCCGTACAACGACGATCTCAAAGCGGGGCAGCTTGCGCTGAAAGGCGTGGGCGAAGATCCGGTCCCGGGCGCATGGACGCTTGCCGGGCTCAGCCCCGAGTGGCGCGGCGAGCCGTGGAACGCTCCCGGCAAGAGCTGGGGCGAGCGGGTGACGCCGGGCGAGTATATCCGCAAGCTGAGCCCGGACGACGGGGTCGGACTGTACACCTGGGCGCCGCCGGGAATGGGTTACGGTTTTCTCTACGACCTGCGCGGCGGCAAGACGTCGTCGCCGTGGAGCGCGTACTGGACGCTGGCGGGTGACGACGGGGCGCAACTGCTTGCCACGTTCCTGCCCGACGGCGAGCAGGAGGCGTACCGCGCGTGCGCTCCGGACCTGACGGGCAAGCATGTGCTGAACTACGTCATCTGCAGAGACAGCGGCGCGGGCCGGGCGCGGTTTCTCACTGTTATCGAGCCGTATCTCCGCGCACGCGCCGTCCGGCAAGTTCGCCGCGTACCGGACACCGGTAGCGCGGTCGTTATCGAAGTAACGCACCCGCGCGGAGTGGACTATGTGATGCTGGCCGGGGAGTCCGGGCGGGCGACGTTTCGCGCGAAAGGCGGGCTGGCGGTTTCTCTGGACGGCGAGTTCGCGGTTCTGAGGCTCTCGAAGAGCGGGCAGCCGTCGCTCGCAGCCAGTTTCCGCGCCCGTTCGCTCGAGTGCGGAGGCGAGCGGCTAATCCGGTCGGTGGGCGTGGTTCGCGGCACGGTGCTCGAGGCCGGGAAGGACGCTCTGCGCGTTCGTCTGGCTGAGGGCTCGCGGGCCCAGGATGCGCGGAAGGCGCGGTTCTGCGTCGCTTCTTCGCCCCACTACCGGCACAACACCGCCTTCGGGTTGGACGCCGGGGCGCTGGAGTCCGGCGGCGGCGCGTTGACGGTGCGGACCGGCCCCGTTTCCCTGCAGCGGCTGAGCGTCGCGAAGGTGGACAGCGGATCTGTAGAGTCTCACATTCCCCTGCCGCTCGGCTTCATCTACGGCGCAAGCACGCGTTTTCTGGATGGCAAGACGCTTGCCGATGCCAGCGGCAAGACGGCGGGACGGCTGGATGAGTGCACCGGGCTGAAGTCCTTTTCGGTTGACGAAGGGTTCAGCGCGGCTCCCGGTGACGTTCTGGAAATCCTCGATATCGCCGCCGGAGACGCGATCGAGTTTCCCCTGCCTGCCTCCTGGAAACGGTGAGACGACATCCCGGCAGGGCTGAATACCAGCCCTTGCGGGTACCGCCCATCGCCCGATAATCTGTACACGGCACATTAAGGCACGGGAGACAGGTGAGTTGATCCAGAGAACATTCGTGATGGTGAAGCCGGACGGAGTCCAGCGCAAGCTTGCCGGCGAGATCATCGGACGGTTTGAACGGCGCGGACTGCGGCTGGCGGGAATGAAGATGCTGAGAGTCAGCCGCGAACTGGCCGAGGCGCACTACGCCGCGCACAAAGGCAAGCCGTTCTTCGGCGAGCTTGTGGACTTCATCACGTCAGGGCCGGTTGTCGCGATGGTGTGGGAGGGCGAGGATGCGGTGCTCCTCGTGCGCAACATGATGGGCGCGCTGAAGCCCGCCGAGGCACAGCCCGGAAGCATTCGCGGGGACTTCACGGCCAGCATCCAGATGAACGTCGTGCACGGATCGAGCGATCCGGCCGCCGCGGACGAAGAGGTGGCGCTCTGGTTCAGCGAGGACGAACTGGTCTAGCCGCGGCCCAGACCTACCGCCCCAGCCGCCAGAGCTCGAAGCTCCCGTCTTCATAGTCCGCCCAGCCGAGCCTCCAGCCCTCATCGTGCGTCAGCCGCACCAGGTCGCTTCTGAGCGCCGGGCCGCGCCATGCCAGCCGCCCGTTTCTGTCGAGCGCCGACAGAAGCGAGTAGTTCTCGGCGATCAGCACTCCCGTCGGGTCGTCCTGCAGCCCCGCCAGAACAGGCTTGAAGAAGAGCCCGCCCTCGCGCCAGAGCGTCTTGCCATCGCGGTTCCAGAGTTCCACGCGCCGCTCCATCACCGACTTGCCGTTGTGAACCAGTTTTCTGCGGTAGCTCAGCGCAACCAGGCTTCCGTCTGACGAGATTGCCGCGCGCGGCTCGTAGCCTTCGAACTCCCGCGTGAACAGATCGCGCCCCGCCGGGGTCAGCGCCGTCACCCGCACCGACGGAGAGGGAGACATGGAAGCGAGCGTCGTGACGACCAGGCTGCCGCGTCCGCCCGAAACGAGCGTGAAATGCCCCACCGGCCGCCCCTGCCACCATCGGGTGCGGCCGTCAATGCCGATCATCCCGAACCCGCACGGGTTTGTGGTTTCCACAAGAAGCGCGTCCGCGGTCTCGCTGTATGTGAGCGCGCTGATGTCGCGCTCTGTGATGATCCGGTTCCAGCGGAGCCTTCCGCCCAGCGTGAAGGCGTAGATGCGCCCGCCAGTTGTCGAGGCGAACGCGGCCTGTCCGTCGGGAGTGATGGCCACCCCGAGAAGCGTGCCGCTCACGCTCTGGCGCCACCTGACGCGGCCGCGCTCCGTGATGATGCGCACCCAGCAACGCTGGCCGTCCTTTCCGCCGACGATGGCGGCGCGGCCGGAGTTTGCGATCGATGCCGTGAAAGCGCCCGTCAGGTCCCTTTCGAACCGCGCCTGCCCTCCCGGTCCGAGCAGGGTGAACTTGCCCTCGCCCGTGATGCTGGCGGCCGCTCCGCCGTCAGGGGCGACGACGAGCGCGACGGGCCTCTGCCCGGTGCGGTGGGCGAGAATGCCCACGCGCCGGGGCTGGGGCGGCGGCTTTTCGCCCGGCTGACAGCCCGCGGCCCCCAGCAGGCAGCAGGCCAGCAGGAGCATGGGCCAGCGGGCCGGGCCGCCTCCGCGCCGGGCGTCAGGGGGCGCTGGCCGCGATGTCAACGAAGTATCGGTGCAGCCGCGTCTCGCCGATGAGCTCGGGATGAAACGCCGCCGCGAGCAGCCGCCCCTGACGGGCAAGCACGATCCTGTCATTGAACCGGGCAAGCACTTCCACCCCCTCTCCGACGTCTGAGATATACGGCGCCCGGATGAAGACCCCGCGCATCGGCTCGGGGCCGATGGCGGGCGCGTCAATGTCGGTCTCGAAGCTCTGAATCTGCCGCCCGAACGCGTTGCGCGCGGCGGTGATGTCCATCAGGCCGAGCCTCGCCTGCTCGCTGTTCTCGATCCTCTTGGCCATCAGAATCAGGCCCGCGCACGTCCCGAAAACCGCCATCCCCTGGCGATGACGCGCGCGAATCTCCTCGTCCAGTCCGAACACCGTGAGCAGCTTGCCCATCGTCGTGCTCTCGCCGCCGGGGATGATGAGGCCGGCAAGCCCTTCCAGATGCTCGGCCTTGTTCGCGCGGACGGCCTCCACACCGATCGCCTCGAGCGTGGCCATGTGTTCGCGCACGTCGCCCTGATAGGCGAGCACGCCGATGCGCGTCGGCTTTGCAGTTGTGCCGGAGCCCGTCACCACCCGCGCGTCGCCATCAGTTCGGCTTCGGGAATCTGGCGCACGTCCAGCCCCGGCATGGCTTTGGGAAGACCCTTCGAGACTTCGGCGACCAGTTTCGGGTCGTCGTAGTGCGCGGTGGCCTTGACGATAGCCTTCGCGTAGTTGATCGGGTCTTCGCTCTTAAAGATTCCGCTGCCCACGAACACGGCTTCGGCTCCGAGCTGCATCATCAGCGCCGCGTCCGCCGGGGTAGCGATCCCGCCCGCGCTGAAGTTCGGCACCGGCAGCTTGCCTGTCGCGTGAATGCCGCGAATCAACTCGTACGGCGCCTGAAGCTCCTTTGCGAACGCCATCAGCTCGTCTTCGCGCATGGTCTGGATGCGGTGCAGGTCCTTGATGACCGCCCGCATGTGCCGCACCGCCTCCACGACGTTGCCCGAGCCGGCCTCGCCCTTGGTCCGGATCATCGCCGCGCCCTCGCCGATGCGGCGCAGCGCCTCTCCCAGATCGCGGCATCCGCACACGAACGGCACCTTGAACGCATGCTTGTCAATGTGATGCTGCTCGTCGGCGGGAGTCAGAACTTCGGACTCGTCAATGAAGTCCACGCCCAGCGCCTCCAGCACCTGCGCTTCCGCGAAGTGACCGATGCGCGCCTTCGCCATCACGGGGATGGTCACGGACTCCATGATCTTCAGGATCATTTCGGGGTCGGACATCCTCGCCACGCCGCCGTCCCGCCGGATGTCGGAGGGGACGCGCTCAAGCGCCATAACCGAGACCGCGCCGGCATCCTCCGCGATCTTCGCCTGCTCCGCGTTCGTGACGTCCATAATGACGCCTCCGCGCAGCATCTCCGCCAGCCCGACTTTTGTTCTCCAGGTAGATTCTTCAGCGATCATATCCATTGAATGTCCTCAGTTGTTTGCCCCGCTCCCACCTTCCGCGTCTCTCGCGTCATACATTATACGCAATACCGAAAGCGCGTGCGCCCGCCGCGCGCGCCGCAGGGAACGTGCGGGGCCTCAATGGCGTTCTTTCCATCAGGCGACGCGCGGACGTCAATAACAGGGGGACAAAGCCGTAGACACACTGAGAGAGAAACTGGGATCGGCCGGACTGCTCTGGCTAAGGGTTCTGATGGGGCTCGGCATCGCGACGCACGGGTATGCAAAGCTGTTCGGCGGCGGCATTGAAGGTTTTGCGCAGGGAGTCGCGAACATGGGTTTTCCGTTTCCGCTCCTCTTCGCATACCTTGCCGCGCTGTCCGAGTTCGGCGGCGGCCTGCTTGTCGCGCTCGGGCTGGGCACTCGCCTGGCGGCGCTCGCCGTGTTCGGGACGATGACGGTCGCCGCGTTCGTTGCGCACAGAGGGACGCCCTTCTCTGACCGCGAGCTGGCGCTTGCGTACTGGACGATGGCGGGTGCGCTCGTTCTGCTGGGCGGCGGACGCTATGCGCTGGACGCGCTCATCTTCGGCAAGCGCGAACAGCCCGCTACTGACTGACGCTCGAGAGAGCTTCTTTGATGAGCGCGGCGGCGCTGTCCGCGTCCGGGAGCCGCTTGCGGGCGTCCTGAGCCATGCGGCGGGCATCGGCGCGGGGGTAGCCCAGCGCGAGAAGCCCCTCGATCACGTCCGAGAGCACATCGGTCTGGCCGGGCTCCTCGGCGGCCGCGGCCAGCGCCAGTTCCTGAAGCTTCTCGCCGACCTCCAGAGCAATCCTCTGGGCCGTCTTCCTGCCGATTCCGGGCGCGGTCTGCAGCCTGCCGCCGTCGTCTCTCGCCGCCGCGGCAAGCTCGCGCACGGACATCGCCGAAAGCAGCGCCAGTGCCATCTTAGGCCCGACGCCCGAAACTGAAATCAGGAGCTCGAAAGCCTCCTGCTCGAGTTCGTTGGCGAACCCGTACAGCTCGATGGCGTCTTCCTTCACGATGGTGTGAATGTGAAAAGAGACCGGCTCCCCCTGCTGCGGCATCGCCATCAGCGTGGAGACGGGAACGAAGACCTTGTAGCCGACGCCTGCTGCGTCCACCACAACGTGCGAGCCGCCGACCCTGAGTAGCTTTCCGGAAATGTGAGCGATCATCACGAGACTGCTTCGCCGCGGCCGCACGGACATCCTGCCTGGTGCGGGCGCGGCGAAGGTTGAAGCCCGGGCAACGGAGAAGGGAGCACAGGAGTATTACAATGCCTTTTCCAGTGTCAAGACACCGCCGCCTGAGAGCAAGCGGCAGCATTCGCCGGATGGTCCGCGAGACAGAACTCAACGCGTCCGATCTGATCTACCCCGTCTTCGTCGTGCCGGGGCTCGATGTGCAGATGGAGATCCGCGCGATGCCGGGCTGCTTTCAGTTTTCGCAGGACCTGCTTGCGGGCGAGGCGGCGTCGCTGATGGATCTTGGCATCCCCGCCGTACTGCTGTTCGGGGTGCCGCAGGCGAAGGACGAGCGCGGCTCGGAGGCTTACGCCGAGGACGGGGTGGTGCAGCGCGCTGTTCGGGTCCTGAAGAAGGAATGCCCGGAGATGGTGGTGATCACGGACGTCTGCCTGTGCGAGTACACGAGCCACGGGCACTGCGGCGTCGTCAAGAACGGGCAGATTGACAACGACGCCACGCTGACGCTGCTTGAGCGCACGGCGCTTTCGCACGCGGCGGCCGGGGCCGACATCGTTGCGCCCTCGGACATGATGGACGGCCGCGTGGGGGCCATACGCGAGCGGCTGGACGAAGCGGGGCACGAAGAAACGCTCATCATGAGCTACGCAGCGAAGTACTGCTCGGGCTTCTACGGGCCGTTCCGCGAGGCCGCGGGCAGCGCGCCGCAGTTCGGCGACCGCAAGACGCATCAGATGGACCCGGCAAACCGCCGCGAGGCCGCCAAGGAAATCGTCACCGACGTGGACGAAGGCGCGGACATCGTTATGGTGAAGCCGGCGCTCGCCTACGGCGACATCATCAGCGACGCGCGCTCTCTCACCGACCTGCCCGTGGCGGCCTACAATGTCAGCGGCGAGTTCGCGATGGTGAAGGCGGCCGCGGAGAAAGGCTGGATTGACGAACAGCGCGTCGTGCTCGAGATTCTGACCGGGCTGAAGCGCGCCGGAGCCGACCTGATTCTCACGTATCACGCGAAGGACGCCGCGCGCTGGCTGGGCGAAGGCGGCTGACCCAGCCCTCTTCAGGCGAACCGATTCTGCCGATATCTCCCTCATAAAGGTTGCAGTACACGCCCTGAGGGTGTATCTTAAGGGGTACGTTTTTCCTGTCCGTCACCGCAAACGCCCACAGCGGTGGGGGCCGGGCCGGCAGTTGAGCGCCCGATGCCGGGCAAGACTCCTGCCGCGCGTAGCAATCATCCGCAGCAGCAGCCCGTCTTACGCAATGGCGATACGAGCGACAACAGCCTTTCGAATACGAGCATCAGGAGTCTTTGTTGCCTTCCTGACGCTCTGCGCCGCGGCCGCCTGCTTCTCAGCCCCTCAGCCCTGCAAGGTCACAATCGGCGGGCAGCAGCTTATGTCGCGTCCCGCTCCGGTGCTGGAGGACGGGCAGGTATGGGCGCCGGGCGACGCGGTGGGCAAGGCGCTCGGTGTGACGTTGACGCCGGACGGCCAGGTCTTTCGCATCAAGGGCGGCGATGGCACGGCGCCGCGCAAGGTGGTGGACGGACGCGAGATGGTGTCGCTGCGCCCGCTTGCCGAAGCGCTGGGAGCGCAGACCCGCCTCGACAAGAACACGCTCGGCGTGTTTGCCCGCGTCACCGATGTGCGGTTCACCGACGGGGCGCTGCGCATCACCACCAGTTTTCCCGTTATTCATCAGACGCGCCGGCTGACCGCGCCCGAGCGCATCTACGTTGACCTCAAGGGCGCCTGCATCGTCGGGCCGCCGACCGAGTCGAAGTCCGCCACGTCCATCGTCCGGGCGCTCCGGCTCGGGCAGTACGATCCGAACACCGCCCGCATCACGGCAGAGACGGCCGGAAGGGCCGAGTTCGCGGTGAAGGCTCCCGCGCGCGCTTCAACTATCGTCGTCGCGCTCGCGCAGAATCAGCCGCCACCCCCTGCGAAGCAGACGGATGTCCCGGCGACGCCCCCGACTAAAGAGGGGACCGCCGCGGCCGCCTCCGCACCGGTTGACATTCGGCAGGTGCGCGTCGAGAACACCCGGTCAACCGTGCGGTTCACCATCAACGGGAACAGCGTTCCCCGGCCGGAACTCAGGATGGAAGCCCTTGCGAACAGACTGGCGCTCGCGCTCACCAACGCCACCGTCAGCGCGGCCGACAGGGCGTGGCGCTTCAATGGCGGCCCTGTGCAGGACGCTTCGCTTGTCGCGAGCGGCCCGCGTCCGGGCGAAGTTCTTCTGAAGGTCAGCGGGCTGCGCCCGCTGGCATCACGCCTGCTGACAGGGTCGTCTCCCAACGAGATAATCTGGGAGGTGTTCGTGCCGGAAGGGGCCGAGGGCGACTGGCGGTCGAAGATCGTGGTGATTGACCCCGGCCACGGCGGCAAGGACAGGGGCGCGAGCGCAAACGGTCTGATGGAGAAGGACCTGAACCTGGCCGTCGCGCTTACCATCAAGCAGGAAGCCGAGCGCCGCGGTCTTTCGTGTGTGCTGACCCGCACGAACGACACCTACCTTACGCTCAAGGAGAGGGTTGACGCCATTGCTGCGAACAACGCGAGCGTTTTCGTCAGCATTCACGCTAACTCCAACGGCCGCGTCAACAGCGTTTCTGGCATGGAAGTTTACTACCACAAGCAGGACCCCAGCTCGCGTATGCTCGCGCAGCTTGTGCACGACGAGATTGCGGCGGCGACGGGCATCGCGGCGCGCGGGGCCCGGTCCGACACGAAGCTGTACAACACGGGCCTGTACGTCTTGCGGAACTCGACCGTTCCGGCCATACTCGTCGAGATGGGCTACGTCAACCACGGCTCAGACGCGAAGCTCCTTTCCGACACCGGTTTTCAGGGGCAGACCGCCAGCGCTATCGTTGATGCGGTCATACGGTATCTGGGCGGTCCGGCCTCGTCAAAGGCGGAAGGGCCCGGGTAGTTTGCCTCGGAGGGGTTCAGTGCTCAAAGACAGGTTCCTGGCGGGAGCGGCCGCCGGCATACTCATCTTCGCGGCTGGGTGCGCCCAGCCGCCGCCCACATCCGTTGCGCCCAGACCGGGGCCATCCGCGCACAAGCCCGCACCCGCCCCGGCGGAGGAGTCCGCCGTCATCTACGTTCCGGCCGTCTCGGGCGGCGAGATGATGCTTGCCCGAAAGACCGTTGACTTGCCCGAAGGCGCCGGAAAGCGAGCCGCCATTCAGGCGCTTCTCGACACCGAATCCGAAGGCCGCCGCATCTATCCCGCCGGCACGAGGGTGGTGTCGTTTGCTTCGAGCAGCGCGGGCGAGGCGACGCTCACGCTCAGCAAGGAGATACGGGACTACAGCGGCGGCAGCGCCGAAGAGGTTGCAGCCGTGAACGCACTTGTTCTCACAACCGTCGAAGCCTATCCCGGCACGAAGAAGGTTAGAATCGTTGCGGAGGACGGCGAGCTCGAATCACTCGGCGGCCACCTCGACCTCACCCTGCCCGTCGAGCCCGACCGGCGCTCGGTCATCAAGGGCTCGTGACCGGAGTCCGGATCGGGGTTTTCGATTCGGGGCTGGGGGGGCTCTCCGTTGTGCGCGCTCTTCTGGAGCGCGCTCCCGATGCGAGTGTGATTTACCTCGCCGACATCGCGCATGTTCCCTACGGCGACCGTCCTCTCGATCAGGTCCGGGGCTTCGCGCTGTCTATCGTGGACTTTCTGCTGCGGGAGGGCGCGGGGGCCATACTGATGGCCTGCAACATGTCGAGCGCGGTGGCGCTCGACGCCGCCCGGGAGCGCTGGCCGGATGTGCCGATGGCCGGGGTTCTGGAAGCCGGGGCGCGCGCGGCGGTGCGGCAGGCGCGGGGGCCGGTGGCAGTGCTGGCGACGGCCGGAACGGTCGCGAGCGGGAAGTATCCGGAGGCTATCACGCGGCTTGCGCCCGGTGCCGGGGTTGTCCAGACCGCCTGTCCCGCTTTCGTTCCGCTCGTGGAAGCGGGCGAACTGTCGGGACCGGATGTTGAGACGGCCGTGCGCGAGGCGTTGGCGCCGGGCTTGGAGCGCGGCGCGAAGACGTTCGTTCTCGGCTGCACGCACTATCCTTTTCTGCTTCCCGAACTCGCGCGGCAGGCCCCCGCGGGCTCGGTGTTCATTGACCCCGCCGGCGAAGCCGCCGCCGAAATACTGGACGCAGTGGGCGGCGCGCTCGATACGCGAACCCCGTCCCGGTATGTTCTCTCCGCGCCGTCGGACACATTCCGCGCGCTCGGATCGCGATTTCTCGGGTTCGGACTCCCCGAGATCGCTCTGGCGCGCTGGGACGAAGACGGCGCTCTTCGCGAACTGCGCCCCGCCGTTGAGGCCCTTTCAGGAGAAGCACTATGCCCCGAGTAGACGGTCGCGCGGTTGACCAGATCAGGCCCTGCCGCATCACCCGCAACTATATCAAGTATGCCGAGGGCTCTTGCCTGATCGAAATGGGCGACACGCGCGTCATCTGCACGGCGAGCGTGGAGGAGCGGGTGCCGCTGTTCCGCAAGGGCAGCGGCGGCGGATGGGTGACGGCGGAGTACGGGATGCTCCCCCGCTCGTGCAAGGACCGCAGCCAGCGCGAGGCGTCACGCGGGCAGCAGGGCGGGCGGACGCTCGAGATTCAGAGGCTGGTCGGGCGGTCGCTGCGATCGGTCGTGAACCTCGATGCGCTCGGGGAGCGCACCATCTGGCTGGACTGCGACGTGATTCAGGCGGATGGAGGCACGCGCACTGCATCCGTTACGGGGTCGTTCGTGGCGCTCGCGGACGCGCTGGCATACATCTCCAATGCGAACCTGCTCGGGAAGCGGCCCGTTTCGAGTTACCTGGCCGCCGTCAGCGTTGGAATCGTCTCGGGAGCGGAGCTGCTGGACCTCTGCTACGAGGAGGATAGCCAGGCGCAGGTGGACATGAACCTGGTCATGACGG
>MTKZ01120939.1_pt1 | contig 17971 bp, 15 predicted proteins | sample 1042781 | NCBI WGS metagenome assembly MTKZ01 (sample SAMN06212207, study PRJNA360539) | anaerobic digester metagenome | biome: Wastewater treatment plant; material: sludge; isolation source: anaerobic digester fed with sludge from wastewater treatment plant | place: Denmark: WWTP Viborg ... | reverse complement strand
CCCTCACCCGAAAACCGTCACTATATCAAACCGTCCGAATGTCTCACTTGGACTGAAACACTACACCGAAGGGGGAGGCAGTTCCGGCGCGGATATTCCGGTTATCCTCGCCGGAGCCACCTGCAAGTCAGCGGTCGCTCTTTCCTGAAGACGAGCGATTCCCCCTTTTGCTCTCCTCTATATGATGCCTTCTTGGCGCCATCGCGCAAAGTTCAGTTGTTCGACCGGATGAGGTTCGCTTTCTGCGAGCAGAGCGTTGAAATCCTCATCCGACAGAGGGACAGGCATCTCCATGATGTCCGGATAGGCCATGCGAAAATACCCGACCGAGATCCTGCCCTCCTTTCCCTTGATCTCGATGATGACATCTTCACCCTGCTCATCCTTGGGCAGCGCTTCGATCACGGTCCTTCCGGTTTCTGTTGCCATCATGGGGCCACGACCGGCGTAAACTCCACTGCTCCCGTGGGCCATATCGTGGCCTCGGCATACCTTCCATTGCTGTCATTCAGCCCGTGCATGCTGTATCTCTTCAGATTGGCTGTTGACGATTCCTCATCGAGTGTGGGATCACCCGTATGGTTATGGCCATGCATGTAGGTGGCCGTCACATCCTCCAAACCTGATTCGGCCAAGGCGGCCGCCGCCGAACTGAAAAACGTATTGGAGTGGGCAAAGAACAGAACAGCCTGGAGATCCGTGTCTCCTGCCAGTACCTGTTTGACCCACGCTTTCGCGTCGGAGTTGGAGTATCCTTCGCGGTAAACGTTCAGCACGAACACCCTCACGTTGAAGGGATCGGTAATCAGATGCGTGGTGGTCAGCTTCGATCCCGCAATGACGGGCCTGTCCGCATAAGGTGAGCCACCCAGAGAATCAATCCCTGCCTGGTCAAATGCCGTGATCCAGTCCTCGTCATCCGTCTCATACCACGAGGCGACATCACGATTGCCCATGGCATGATCGGTCAGGATGTCCGGGGAGATCTGGGACCATCGCTGGACATACTGGTCGATTTCCTGCAAGGATGTCTCCCGGTCGATCTTGCCATCCACATTGTCGCCGGTGTTAAGCACAAAGTCGGGTGACTTCTGATTGACCTCGGAAACGAACCACTCCAGCGTGTCCCACGTGCTCTCCCTGGCCAGGTTGAGGTGAACGTCCGTGACCCATATGAACTGGATCGTCGGAGCGTCCGGATCGTGGGCCCTGGTCACCGTGAGGGTGTAGGTCTCAGAGTCACTGCCGTCTTCCGTCGTGACGACGATATCAATCTCCGTTTCGGTTCCCGGATCACCAAGTGAAACCGTCGTGGCTTCTCCACTGGTTGCCCCTGCTCCATCGATGGTCAGGGAAGAGGCCGGATCCCACAGGGTCGCCGTGACTGCAACCGCTTCCACGTCGAAGTCGACATCGACATCGTAAGCTGTGACGAAGGCATTGAATGTCGGGGACAGGATTCCCGGATCGACGGAAAGATCGCTCAAGTGGATACTCGGATTGATCGCCCTGGATACCGTGACGGTGTAGACCTTGGTTCTCCCGCCGTCCGCGGTTGTCACGGCGACTTCGATCACCGTATCGGTACCCTCTTCGCCGAGGGGGACAGTCCTCGCTTCGCCGCTGGCCGCGGCCAGTCCGTCGATGGTCAGGGTGGCTTGCGGACCCGTCAGGGTTGCCGTGATGGTGATCTCCTCCGTGGCATGCTCCACCTCGACCTCGTAGGCAGTCACCGTGGCATCAAACGCCGGTGTCAGAACGCCGTGGTCCACCTGCAGGTCGCTCAGATAGTCTTCCGCATAGCCGCCCCAGCGGATAAGGACGATACCGCTGCCGCCATCGCCTGCCGTGCCGGAAGAGCCACCGCCGCCTCCGCCCAGACCGTCGGTGCCGTTTTCGCCGTTGCCATCACCGCCGCCACCGGCGCCGCCCTTGCCGGGGGTGCCTTGGGTTCCACCGCCACCGCCGCCGGCGTACAGGTTGGGATGTTCAGGATCACCCCATTCCCGCGTGGTTGTGCCTTGCCCTCTACCGGAACCATCATATCGGCCGGAGAGGCCGTCATCGGGTGCAATGCCATCGCTGCCATCGAACCCGCCATGTCCTCCTGGGTCGTCACTGGTGCGGTAGCCGGCGCCCCCTGACCCACCATCGCCGCCTACTCTGTAGACGTCGATTTCCTGGCCAAGTCCTCCCTGGCCGCCATCTGCCTGGTAAGTCTTGTCCGTGCCCAGCCGGCTGGGGCCCCCTGCGCCTCCGGATACATTTCTGCTTTGTCCGGCGCCGCCTTCGCCGACAGTCACCGCAATCTGCCCGTCATCGAAGCCGGGGATACTGGTCGTATGGACGTTCAGATAGGTGGCCGTGTAGCCACCTCCGCCCCCGGCGCCGGAACCCCCGCCGCCGCCGCCGACGAGGAAGACATCGACTTCTCCCTGCTGGTACGCGGTGATGGCATATTGGCCGGCTTCCTTGAACACCATCAACCCCGCTTCAGGCGTGCCATAAAACGCCGTGACGCCAGGTTGAGCTTCAGGGTAGGAGCCGAACAGTCCGAATCCGGAAGGTCTTGAAACGGTCAGCGTGTAGGTCCAGGTTTGCGCCCCATCTGCTGTCGTCACGAGGACTTCAATCTCGGTATCACTGCCGGGATCCCCGAGGGAAACGGTGACAGGTTCGCCGCTGAGCGCGGGTTGCCCATCGATAGTCAGGGATGCCTGCGGGCCGGAGAGAGTTGCGGTGACAGCGACATTTTCATCAACAAACTCCGCGTTGTAATGATAGGAGTTGACCGTCGCATCAAAAGCCGGCGTCAGGTCTCCGAGGTCCACCTGCAGATCGATCAGATAGTCTTCCGCATAGCCGCCCCAGCGGATAAGGACGATACCGCTGCCGCCATCGCCTGCCGAGCCGGAGGAGCCCCCGCCGCCTCCGCCCAGTCCGTCGGTCCCGTTTTCGCCGTTACCATCGCCGCCGCCACCGGCGCCACCAGGACCGGGGATTCCTCCGGTTCCGCCGCCACCGCCGCCGGCGTACAGGTTGGGATGTTCAGGATCACCCCATTCCCGCGTGGTCGTTCCCTGTCCTGAGCCGGCGCCGTCGTAGCCGGCCACCCCATCTTCAGGCTCTCTTCCATCGCTGCCATCCGAACCACCGGCAGCGCCGGGTCGGTTACCGCTGCGGTAGCCGGCACCACCCGAGCCTCCGTCACCGCCCGGTCGGTGGAGAATGTCGGCAGAAGCTTTGCCACCGCCACCGCCATCGGCCTGATAGGTCTCATCCGTGCCGAGCCGGCTGTATCCTCCAGCGCCGCCGGGGACGTTTCGGCTCTGCCCGGCTCCGCCCGCGCCTACGGTAACCCCGATGAGCCCGTCGAAATTGCCGGGAATCTCCGCCGTGTTGACGTTCAGAAAAGTGGCGGTATAGCCGCCACCGCCGCCGGCGCCGGAAGCACCACCGCCGCCGCCGACCAGAAAGACATCGACTTCACCCTCGCGGTACGCGGTGATGTCAAACTGGCCGACATCCAGGAAGACCATCATTCCGGCGGCAGGCGTACCATAGAATGCCGTCACACCGGGCTGTGAAGCAGGGTCAGGGCCGAACAGCGGTGGTTGGACAGTAATGGCCAGCGTCGTGCTCAGGCCACTTCGGGTGTGCGTGATGGTGACGACTGTATCTGTAAGCGCAAGCGGTTCGCCGTCTGCCTTGTCGGTGGTAATGCCTGCCGCTCCGAAGTCCTCAAAGGCTACGTCTTCTGTCGCCTCATCCGATCGGGTTAAAGTGACCACCAGACCGGCTAAATCGAGGCTCTCGCCCTCCGTGTAAACGACTTTGTCCGGTGGTGTCTTCACTTCAATCGCCGTGATGGCCGCCTGCGCCGGCGGCAGGTCGGCACCCAGATAGACCAGGAAGTTATAGACGGCATCGTAGTAGGCATCGACATCACATTTGTCGATGTAGGTGACACCATCCCATTGGCCGTTCGAATCCCAGGCGGGGAACGTGGCGCGATGACCCATCTCGCGGGCGACTTCAGAGACAAGGTTGATGGCGATGGGCCTTCCTCGATGATCGGTTTCGCCTGTATCGAGCCGGTTTCCGAGGTCATGAGATTTCAGAATCTCGTTGGCGACCTGCGGAGCGGCCGGGCACGGGGAATGACCCATACCGGGTGAGGCGGCCAGGGCGCCAGCCATCGGCCCGATGGCCAGCAGAAGCGACGCAGTGAGTGTTAGCCATTTGTTCATCATCATATCAGCTCTTTCTTTCCCAGCGATGGTGCGCATGCGTTTCACGTCAAACTCAGTCACATGAACATTCGGTGAACCAGTGGTCACCGCGCCACTACGAGTGTGGCTGTCGTTCCCCCAACGGATGTGCGTTCGACAGCACCGCCGGACGGGAGGCATCCTGTGCTCCTGTGGCGGGTAACGTCCTCTCGCGATTAGTTCAGTTTATCTNNGTATTGGACTTTGGTCCAATGGCCGGTTCCTGGCTGGGCGTCGGGGCGGGAGTGAACGTGTGCTGATCTGGGGCAATCAATTGATATGCACTCCGGCCGGTGCTTGACGATCTGGGGTATTCAACTGATATGCACGCCGGCCGGTGCTTTCGGACATATGGCTTATCGCGCCGGTACTTCACCACGTGGGATGGAATGTAGTGTGGTTCGAAGGCAAAAAGTTCTTCGGTTCACTCAGGCCTTCCGGTCGCACTCAGTCTCTCGAACTCCGCGACCATTCTGGCGAGTTCGGCGACCGAGGAGACGCCCATCTTCTCCATCACGTGGGCACGGTGAACCTTGACCGTCTTCTCGGTGATGCCCAACTGAGCGCCGATTTGCTTGTTCAGCATCCCGCTGACCACCCCCTGCAGGACCTCGCGTTCGCGATTCGTCAGAGAAGAGACGCGCTTGCCGATTTCGTCGAGATTCCTGCGGTGGTCACGGCTGATCGCGTACCGATCGAGACGAGAAGACGTGTCAGGATGATTTTTCAAGCGACCGGAAAAGGGGACGCAGCTCTTTTTGTTGACTTCCATATACCACTATACTGCTCTTCAGCNNGTCAATCAGGCGGTCATCACAAACGAGTTGGGGCCCCTTCTTGCTCGCAACGTCAACAAACATACACCACAACTTGTCGGCTGTCAAGCGTCGTGTGCCATTTTTTTGCGACTCATTGGACATCCTGCTTCTTTTTGAGGCATGATCAGCCGGGAGCAGAGGACGTAACAGGAAGATTTCCTAAGGCGGACCGCCTTTTTGCGGGTCGCAACCCCAATGCACTGTCATCCAGAAGCATGCGCGCAAGCCGCGCCGATCTCTGGCCGTAAGGTTCTAATAGATGACCCGGGTGGCATCTATGAATCAGGCCCGTTTCACGAAACGGTCGGTTCCGCATTGCTTGATGTCGGCCGGGTTTGTCAAGAAGCGAACGGGCGGGTCGATTCAGTCTGCACCGTGGCGAGGGTCGAGCTTGCCTGGGGTGTTCCCTGGAGGTGTTGCCCGCCGTGATCGCGGCTCGCCCAACTCGAAAACGAGGTCGGGCACCCGCGCTGACCGATCCTGGGCGAAGAAAGGGTGATATCTCTGTTTGATCAGGTTGTTTCCGCGGTTGCCTGCGGGGAGGCAGGCTGATTCCCGGCCCGGGCGGCGGTTCTTGCCCGCCGGCCGTCGGCCCTGAGAAGCGCGGTGCGCATGACTGACTGCCGCACGGTTTTCAATGATCCATCGTCCATCGGACGGTTGACGGCGGAAACCCGGCTGCGCGGCCGGTTCGCCCGTGACATCTCAGTATTCGCTAACTGGAGCAGATGCTGGCCCGCGCCGCCGCTGGGACGAGCGAATCGGTCCTACCCGACTCGGACAACTTCCGTGATTTCGGGCACTTGCTGCTTGATGGCCCTCTCCACGCCCATCTTGAGCGTCATGGCAGCCGAGGGACAACCGGAACAGGCGCCCTGAAGTCGGACATGGACGGCGTTGTTCGCGTCGACGTCGACCAGCTCGATATCGCCACCGTCTCCCTGGATGTAGGGCCGGATCTTTTCGATGACCGCCGCCACTCGGCTGCGGATGGAGCCTGCTGCTTCGCCGGTTGTGTCTGGCATAGTGTTGTGCCTCTTGTGAGTAACCAAGGTTGTCCGACTACAAGTGTTCTAAGTATAGGCCCCTACAGGCCTCGGGACAAGCCGGTGGTGGGGCGGACCGGGCGGACAGAACCCCGCCAGAGCGAACGATTGACGGTCTTTGGCCCGACGGCTAACATCTCCGCTCTATTGCCTGGCGCGGCCCGGTTCTGCGTCGGGGACGTGATCCGAGCGCACCTTCTCGGAGGCGTGGCTGCGGTTGTGGCGCGCCCGCCCCTGGCGGGGTCATGGTTCGGGCGGGTCGGGCCGCAAGCGTGGGAGCAATGGTTTGAGCTACGACTGCGTTGTCTGTGTCAAGCAGGTCCCGGATACCGCCAACATCACCGGCGAGGCCATGAAGGCCGACGGAACGGTGAATCGTGCGGCCTTGCCTGCCATTTTTAACCCCGAGGATCTGCACGCCCTCGAGGCGGCTCTGCGGGTGCGGGAGATGCACGGCGGGACGGTCACGGCGATCACCATGGGGCCGCCGGCGGCCTGCGATGTGTTGCGGGATTGCCTCTACCGAGGGGAGGACCGCGCCATCCTGGTAACCGATCGCCGTGCCGCGGCCAGCGACACGCTCGCAACCAGCTACATTCTGTCGCGTGCGGTCAAAAGCGTCGGCAAGTTCGACATGGTGTTTTGCGGCCGGCAGGCCATCGACGGCGATACCGCCCAGGTTGGCCCGCAGATGGCCGAGAAACTGGGCATTCCGCAGGTGACGTACCTGGAGCAGATCGTGGAGCTGACCGGGCGGACGGTCCGGGCTCGCCGCAACGTCGGCAACGGCTGGGAGATTGTGGAATGCCGGATGCCGGTGTTGATGACCGTGATTGACACGGCCAACGAGCCGCGACCGGCGGCGGCCAAACGGGTGATGCTGTACAAGCGGGCCAGAGCCCAGGCCGAGATCGCCGCGGATGTCGCCCAGCAGATGCCGGGTGCCTCGGCCGATGAGCAGGCGAATGAGGTTGCCCGCCGGGTGGCCGATCTCCAGAGCCGCAAGCTGCTGATCGAACAATGGGGCCTGGAGGACATCGGGGCGGATCTGGCCTGGTGCGGCATGTCGGGCTCACCGACCAAGGTCCACCGCATCCAGTCGATTGTGCTCAAGAAAGAGGGTTATGCTGAGGTCCCGGCGACTTCGGAGGGAATCCGAGACATGGTTCACGAACTGATCGTGGACCGTACATTGGGGTAAAACGAGCTGTCAGCGATCGGCCGTCAGCGTCCTGTTCCGGCAGTTGCAGCTTCCAGGGCAGAACGGGGTTCTGATGGCCTGGACTGAGAGTTGAGCGGATATGATTGAACCGAATCGGAAAGGTGAAGTCTGGGTCTTCGCGGAGCAGGAAGACGGCAACCTCAGCGAGGTTTCGCTGGAGCTCTGCGGCAAGGCCCGCGAGATGGCCGACCGCCTGAAGGTCAGGATGGGCGCGGTGCTTCCGGGCCACGGAGTGCGCGACCTGTCCGGTCGCCTGATCGCACACGGCGTGGATCACGTCTACTGCGTTGACGATCCGCAACTGGAGCACTACCGGACGCTGCCCTATGCCCGCGTTGTCTGCGAACTGATCAGCAAGCACAGACCGCAAATCGTCCTGTACGGGGCCACGGCGCTGGGACGAGATCTGGCACCTCGCGTCGCCTCGGAAATGAAGGCCGGTCTGACCGCCGATTGCACCGACCTGGACATCGGCGATTACACCGATCCCAAGAGCAAGGAGACGTTCAAGGATCTCCTGCTGCAGATTCGACCGGCTTTTGGCGGGAACATCATCGCCACCATCGTCAATCCCCATCGCTGGCCGCAGATGGCAACCGTTCGCGAGGGGGTGATGCGTCTGGCCGACGGTAACCCGAAACGGACGGGCGACATCATCTCGGAAAAAGTCAGCCTTGATGGGGTCGCCGGGGCGGTGAAGATTGTCGAACGACACCGTGAGAAGCAGAAGATCAACCTCAAGGGCGCGAGAGTGATCGTGGCCGGCGGCGGCGGGGTCGGCAGCCGGGAGAATTTCCAGTTGATCTACGACCTGGCCGGGGTTCTGGGCGCGGCGGTGGGCGCATCTCGCGCCGCCGTGGACAGCGGCCTGGTCGGCAAGGAGCACCAGATCGGCCAGACGGGAACCACGGTGCGGCCGGCCCTCTACGTGGCTTGCGGGATCAGCGGGGCCATCCAGCACCGTGCGGGGATGGAAGAATCCGCCAAGATCATCGCCATCAACAAAGACCCCAACGCCCCGATTTTCTCCGTGGCCCACTACGGCGTCGTGGGCGACCTGAACAAAGTGATCCCGATGATGATCAAGGCGATCAAGGAACGAGCCCAATAAACATGGCGAATTTCTTCCTCGATAACGATGATCTTCAGTTCCTTTTCAACCACATCAACCTGGCGGAGATCGCTGCCGTCCAGGAGGACAACTTCACCCGCGACCGCGGCAACGGCTGCGAATATGCGCCGCCCGACGCGGCCGACGCGATCGACAACTACCGCCGCGTGTTGACCATCGTCGGCGAAATCTCCGGCGATCATATCGCGCCTCGGGCTGAGAAGGTCGACCACGAAGGCAACCGCCTGAATCCCGACGGCACCGTGACGCTGAATGAGAACGTGCGTGAAAACCTCAACCTTCTGGCCAAAGCCGATCTGATGGGTTTCACGCTGCCGCGCAGGTACGGCGGGCTGAACTGCCCCTGTCTGATCTACACCATGGCGATTGAGATCGTCAGCCGGGCCGACGCCTCGCTGATGAACATTTTCGGCCTTCAGGGCATCGCCGAGACGATCTACGCGTTTGCCGACGAGGAGATCCGCGACGCGTACCTGCCGCGGTTTGCCGGGGGCGAATTGACGGGGGCGATGGTATTGACCGAGCCGGATGCCGGCAGCGACCTGCAATCGGTGAGCCTGCGTGCGTACCAGGATGAGAACGGCCAGTGGCGGCTGGACGGGGTCAAGCGCTTCATCACCAACGGCTGCGGCGAGGTACTGCTGACGCTGGCCCGCAGTGAACCGGAGATCTCCGACGGCCGCGGCTTGAGCCTGTTCCTCGCCGAGCGCGGACCGCGGATTCGCGTCCGCCACCTGGAGGAGAAGCTGGGCATTCACGGCTCGCCGACCTGCGAGCTGGTTTTTCAGAACGCACCCGCCCGGCTGATCGGCGAGCGGCAGCGGGGGCTGATCACCTACGTGATGAGCCTGATGAACGGGGCTCGCGTGGGCATCGCTGGGCAGTCGCTGGGCATCGCCGAGNNGTGAATATGCCCACAGCCGCAAGCAGTTCGGCGTGCCGATCGAGCAACTGCCGGCGGTGGCGGAGATGGTTGCGGACATGAAGGTGCAGATCGAGGCCGCCCGGGCGCTGGTTTACGAAACCTGCCGGATCTGCGACTTCGAGAACAACAACATTCGCATCCTGGAATACTTCACGCCGAAGGATCCCGAGGAGCTCAGGCGCCGAAAGGCGGATGTCCGCACCTACAAGCGGCTCAACGGCATGCTCACGCCGATGAGCAAGTACTACGCGTCGGAGATGTGCATCAAGGTGGCCAATGATGCGCTGCAAGTACTCGGCGGCTCGGGCTACATGAAGGACTACCCGGTGGAGCGGTATCTCCGCGATGCCCGCATCACCACGATTTACGAGGGGACCAGCCAGCTTCAGATCGTGGCGGCGGTTCGCGGCGTGTGCTCTGGGGTGTTCGAGAAGCATGCCGCTGAATATGAAAGCCGGCAATACGTCGACCCGATGCTCAACGAGTTGAAGGCCCGACTTGTCGAGGGCCGCGAGCTGGTACTCAAGGGTGTGGCGTTCGTGAAAACGCAGTCCAATGAGTATATGGATCTTTCCGGCCGCAGGCTGGTGGACAGCGCGATCGCGGTGCTGTGCGGCCACCTGCTGCTGCGCCAGGCGGAGAGCAATGAACGAAAGCGGCACCTTGCCAGGCGGTTTATCACGACCAGCCTGCCCACCGTCCGCCGCGACATCGAGCTGGTCTGCAGCGGCGACCGATCGGCCGTGGATGAATACCAGATCCTCGCCGGCCCGGTACCCGTCCAGAAGTGACCAGCCGCCGCCGATCGACTTTTTCAGGCATGAGGCCCGCGGGCAGCGTGAAGCGTGATGACCGCTAATCGGTAATCGTCACCGTCGAACCGGGCACCAGCACGGCGTAGACCACCTCGATGTCCTTGCTCGACAGCCGGACGCAACCCATGGATGCCTGAGTGCCAATGCTGCTGTCATCGATGGTCCCGTGGATGCCGTAGCCGCTCTGCCCCAAGGCTCGTCCATCGATGCCCTCCAGCGCGATCCAGTATTCGCCGAGCGGGTTCTGGGGGTCATTGGCCGCGATCCGCTGACCGGTCCGCGGATTGGTCCACGTGGGATTCGTCAGACGATCGGAGACCACCCACTTGCCGGTTGGGGTGCTGTTGTCGGCACCCAGGGCCACCTTGTAGGTGCGCACGTAGACATTCTGGAGATAAAGATGCATCTCGAAGGTGCTCTTGATCACGGTGGCGTGGAAGGGACCGTTCACCACCTTGAGTCGGCGGCCGGCGCGAATGACGTTCTTGTTCATGCCGCCGTTGACCTGGCTGATCAGCTCCTCGGTAACCTTGTACTGCCGCCCGATTCTCTGCGTCGTGTCTCCCTGCTGCACCACATAGTCCTCCGCCAGGGTCTCACCCGGCAGCAGATCGAGTGAGAAGATGGTCTTTTCCGCGACCTGGTTCAGAATCTCGCGAATCTGAGCCTGTCGCTCGGCGGGGATGGCGGCGTGCAGAACGCGGTTCAATGCGTCGCGAGCCTTCAGCAGGTCACCGGCCTGCCAGGCCTGCATGCCCTCCTGGTAGACGGTCGCGACCTGATCGGGAGCCGGCACCGCCACGGGCTCCATCACAAAAGGCTCAACCGTCACTCCAAGGGACGACTGGCGGTGTACTGAGAGGTCGGTTGCGATTCGGCCGCGCCGCCGGGCGGTTCCTCCAAGGGCGGAGTCAGCACAACACCGCCCGGAGGNNATTTTGTAGTACTTGACGTACGCGTAGTAACCGCCACCGGCGATCAGAAGCAGAATGATGAACCGGGACAGAAAACGAGACTTGCGACGACGCCTTCGTCCGTAAGCCACTGCAGATACTCCTGACCGCAACTGCGGATCGGCAAACGTTCATACAGCTTACGACCGCCGCAGCCTACTTCCGAAAGACCCGGACAGCCGCGTCGGTCACCAACATGTCGACCGTTGCATCGTGCTCGCTCATCGGCACGCGTTCCACCACCTGGACTTCGAGAGCCAGACCGCAAGAGGTTCCGTTCCAGCCCTCATGCGTCAGGAACCGGTCGTAGAAGCCTCTTCCCCGTCCGATCCTGTTCCCCTCGAGGTCAAAGCCCAGCCCCGGCACGACCACCAGATCGATCTGCTCGACGGAAAAGGGTGTTCCCTCGGCCGGCTCGCGCAGACCCATCTGTCCCTCACTGATATTGTCGGTTAAAGAGACGATCTCAATCGGTAACATCCGCCGCTGCTCCCAGTTAACCTTCGGGGCCAGGACCCGCTTGCCATCCCGCCAGGCGTGCAGAACCAGGGGGGTGGTGTCCACCTCCCGCGGCAACGAGAGGAAGACCATCATTACGTCAGACCGGCGGTAGACCGGGGAGGCGATGAGCTGACTGCAGGCCAGGGATGAGCGGCGCTGCAACTCATCAGACGGAATACCGTCCATCACCTGCCGCAAATGCTGCCTCACTTGCTTTTTCGACGCGTCATGGTCGGGAGTTACTGCTGATGTCATTTCGAATCGCCGCTTCCGACCGCGCTGGGCGGATCGTCCTTGGGGCCACCAGGCTGGGCACCAGACGCTGATGCCGCCTTCCTTGCCACGGATGCCAGATAGGCGCGCATAGTAGCTTCGTGCCCCCGCTGCGTGGGGGTGTAATACGTCTTATCGACGCCCAGGTAATCCTGCTCCACAAAACCGCCCTGGTAGTCGTGAGCGTACTTGTAGCCTTCCCCGTGTCCCATTCTGGCCGCGCCCCGGTAATGTGAATCTCGGAGATGCTTGGGAACAGGGACCGTCCGGCCTTCTCGCACATCCTTGGCGGCCGTCCAAATGGCTACGGCGGAGGCGTTCGACTTGGGGGCGCAGGCCACGTAGATCACGGCCTGGCTCAACACCAACTGGCATTCCGGCATTCCCACCAGGAGCGTCACCTGGGCCGCGGCGTTGGCCACAACCAACGCGTTGGGGTCGGCGTTGCCGACATCCTCAGCCGCGCAGATCGCGACCCTGCGAGCAATGAACCGGGGGTCCTCGCCTGCCTCCAGCATCCGGGCCAGCCAGTACACGGCCGCGTCCGGGTCGCTGCCCCGCATGCTCTTGATCAGGGCGCTGGCTGCGTCGTAATGCTCGTCGCCCGTGCCGTCATAGACGATCGCCTTCCGCTGAATCGACTCCTCAGCCACTTTCAGATCGACCGCCACGGGGGCAGACGCTTTGTGCTCTGTTGAATGAATCTGCGACAAGACCGCAACTTCCAGCGCGAGCAGCGCTCGACGGGCGTCGCCATCGCAAGTCGTCGCCCAATGCTCGATGGCCTCGTCGCGCAGGTCGATCTTGTATCGGCCCAGCCCCCGCTGCTCATCGGCCACCGCCCGGCGAAGCAGGGTGCGAACATGTTCTTCGGTGAGCGGCTCAAACTGGAAGATCTGGCTGCGAGACACCAGCGGCGAGTTAACGGTGAAAAAAGGATTCTCGGTGGTGGCCCCGATGAGGATGATGAGGCCGTTTTCGACGTCACCCAGCAGAATGTCCTGCTGGGCGCGGTTGAACCGGTGAATCTCGTCCAGGAACAGGACGGTACGCTTGCCGGCGGATGCGAGGCGGTCCTTGGCTTCTTCGAGAACGCCGCGGACTTCCTTCACGCCCACGGCCGCCGCGTTAATCTCGACAAAAGTGGCCTGCGTCTGCCCGGCAATGATGTGAGCCAATGTGGTCTTCCCCGTACCCGGCGGGCCGTAAAAAATGGCGCTGCTCAGCCTGTCGGCCGCCAGCAGTCGTCGGAGGAGCTTGCCCGAACCGATGAAGTGTTCCTGGCCGACAAACTCGTCCAGCGTCCGGGGGCGCATGGACACTGCCAGCGGCTGAACCCGGTTGAAAGCATCCTTCCTTTGCTGAGAAAACAGGTCCATGTCTCAAAAACGCCCCCGTGAGAGACCCGTCCGGATCAGACCTCACACGGTACCGCCCGAAAGGGCTTCCGATCCGTACCCTGCCCGTCCGGCGGCTGTCCAACCGCCCGTGCCGCGGCCTGATCCTGCGCCGTCTGCGTCCGATAAGTGATCATCGTATGAGGCCACAGAGATTGGGGCAAGCCGACTGGTGAGGACAAGATCCTCAGCGCATCCCGCCGACCACCGAAATCACCGCGGTTTTTCCCCAGTTGCCCGTTCAATCCGTCGATGCGGGGAGGAGCAGACTTTCGCTTGTTTCCCGGCTTGCGGTGCTTACGATAGACTTCGATCATGGCGTCTGACAGCCGCCATAAGGGAGCCAGGATTGATCCGCAACGCAACCATGGACGATGTGCCGGACATTCACCGGCTGGTCACTTATCACGCCGAGCTGAATCGGATGCTCTTCCGTTCCCACGCCGATCTCTACGAGCACTTGCGCGACTTCCTGGTCTGGGTCGAGCAGCAAGGCGACGGCGATCAGGTTCGGGGGTGTGTGGCAGTCGAGCTGGTATGGCGGGATCTGGCCGAGATCAAGAGCCTTGCAGTTGAAGAATCGTGCCGTGGCCGGGGTATCGGTCGAGAGCTGGTACGTGCTGCCATCGAGGAAGGCCGACGACTGGCCCTTAAGCGGCTTTTTGCCCTGACCCGCGAGAAGGTCTTCTTCGAGAAGCTGGGCTTTGTGGTGGTCCCCAGGGAAAGCTTGCCACACAAGGTCTGGACGGACTGCATCCGTTGTCCGCTTCAGGAGCATTGCGACGAAATCGCGATGGTGTATGAGTTGTCGTGAGTCGCCGTGGATCGACCGGCCGGCCGACCCCGGTTGCCGTTATCGGCCAGGCGACTGCTGAATCCGGGAAAACCAACGCATGTCAAAACAGAAATCCCTACTGGCCCTGCCCTGGAAACCCATCCTGTATGCCTTGCTGAGCCTGGTTGGCGGCGTGGTCCTGCTGCTCTTGAGTCAGTACGTCAAACACAGGCCGCTCACCAGTCAGCCGGCCGCTGCAACGGCCACCGCACCGGCCCCTGCGGGTGAGCCGGAGCCGCCCGGCCCCGATGGTCTGCCCCGGCGATCCCGGCCGCAGGCTGCGGCCAGCGGCTTGAGCAGCCTCATTCTGCTGTTCGGTATGGCCTGTTTCATTGTCTGCGTTGTCTGCGTAGGGTGGGCGGTCGTGGAGATTCGCAACGCACGGCCGGCCTGGCAACGCCAGACCAGATACCCGAAGATGCGCGAGTAGCGGGCTGTCCGGCTGGATGTGCTCGTTCCCGCCTGATTCCGTTTGCCCCGACCTTTCTGCACGTCGCATCCCGTGGGATGGGCTTGCCGTCGCGCCTTGCTTCTCTCGTGTTCTCGTGATAATCGGGATTGTTGTCCACGACCAGGCGGCGAGTTCGCGACTGAGTTCGTCTCTTCCACGGCTGACTTCTGCTGCGCGGCGAGCATGCTCCGTCGAGGCAGCTTCGCCGAGCAGTAAGTCATGGGGCGGCCGGCCAGAACTGTTCTTGACCGCGGGCCAGGGTCATCACCGGAGGTGTCATATGAACAGATTTGTCTGCCCTCTACTGCTCTGCGTGTCACTCGCTATGACCCCTGATCTGTCGGCCGCGGAATACAAGGCCGGCCTGTTTCGCTCCGGACTGCCGGACGACGAGCCGACGTTTGCCCAAGCCCTGAGAATGCAGCTCGCGAACGCCGGCTGCCAAGTGGCGGAGTTCGGCCGTGATACGCTCTGCGATGCTGCCAGGCTTACCCCGGCGACGTTTGATCTGCTGGTGATCCCCGATGCCTCCACGGCCCCCCAAGCCTCCATGCCCGCGGTCGCGCAGTATCTTCGCGGCGGAGGCGACCTGATTGCCCTCAACGCGCCGCTCTGGCAATCGCAGATGATCGACGTGAACGGCAAATGGTTGACCCGCGACGAGTACGAGCGGGCTTTCGCCGGCAATCTGCCGGAGCACGTGCTCTTCGATTTCGCGGCCGACAGCATCAAGAACTGGCAGCGATCGCTCGGGCCGGGCGCGAAAGAGGCTGCATACGAGACCGTCGCCGACGGTCCGGCCTCCGGACAACGGGCGCTGCACGTGGTGATACCGCAGTTCGCCGCATGGGACACATTCGGTTCGCCGCCGTAGGAAGGACTCATCCCCAAAGACCACGTTTTCACGGTCTTCTCGGCCAAGGGCGGCCCGGACACGACGCAGCTTTCAATCGAGTGGGACGAGAAGGACGGTTCTCGCTGGGTGGCCGTCGTGCCGCTGACGTCGCAATGGCGGCGATATGTGTTAACCCCCGACGATTTTCATTTCTGGCAGAGCGTGCCAAACCGCGGCCAGGCCGGCGACCGGTTCCGGCCCGAAAACGCCGTGCGCATGTTTGTCGGCCTGTCGCAATCGCACACCGCCCACTCCGCTGGGCGACATGAGTACTGGGTCGGCCCGTTCGGCACCGCCCCCAACACGCCGGTCTACGAGCAGTTCGCGACGACAGAATCGCCCCCGCAACTGGACACCCTGTGGCCGTCGTTCAAGCTGTTCGACTGCACGGGCGTGATCTCTCTCAATACTCGCGAGGATCAACTGTTCGTCTCTGCCGCGAAGTTCCCCGTTCCCCAATCGATTCGCTCGCCACACCCCCGTCCGCGGGCGGTGGGTATTGACAAGGAACGAAAATGGCGATGGATCCCGCTCCTCGAAGCCCGCAACGCCGACGGGCAATGGCGAGGCACACCGGCAACGCTGCTGGTCCACGTCGACGGCGAGTTCAAGGGCGGAATCTGGACATCGTTCGGGATCGGCGACCCCAAATGGTATCGCCAGCCGGCCGTCCTGGACCTGTTCGGCCAGGTCGCCCGCACGATGCGCCGCGGGCTCTTCATAATCGAGGGCGGAGCTGACCGATTCACCTGTTTCGAGGACCAGGTACCCAGGGNNCCGCCACAACCGATGGCGTCAGCGAACAGACCATCTCGACCAAGTGGCCGGTTTCTCAGTGGCCAGCCGAGGGTCTCATCTGCGCCGTTGAGGTGCTGACAAGCGGGCAGGTCATGGACCGCGTCAGCCACGAGATTCACGTATGGCGACCCAAACAGAACAAGCAGTTCGTAACCGTCAAGAACGGCGAATTCATGCTCCAGGGCCAACGCTGGTGGGCCCACGGCATCAACTATATGCCCTCGTCGGGCATCGCTTCCAACGACTGGCCGTACTTCGAAAGGTGGCTCGGCGCCCGATCTTACGATCCGGAGGTGATGGATCGCGACTTGGGCCGTCTCAAGGACATCGGCTACAACGCGGTGAGCATCTTTCTCAACCATCCGGATATTAGTGCTCAGAACCTCGTCGATCTGCTCCGTCGGCTCGATCGGCTCCATATGAAAGCGAACGTGTCGCTTCGCCCGGGCACACCGATGAACTTCCCGTGGCCGCTGATCCGGGAGCACATCGAGCAGCTTCGACTGGCCGAGAATGACACTGTCTTCGCCTATGACCTGGCATGGGAGCCGATGTTCGGCCACCACAAACAGCGGCGTGAGTGGGACAGCCGGTGGGAACAGTGGATCGTCGAGCGGTACGGGAGCATCGCCAACGCGGAGAAGGACTGGGGCTTCGCCATCCCCCGCGACCCGGCCGGGAAGGTGACCAACCCGTCGGCACAACAGATCGACCAGGACGGCGACTGGCGGCGCATGGTCGCGGCCTATCGGCGGTTTCTCGATACCCTGCTCTACGAGAAGTACAGCCGGGCGCGAAGGCTGGTGCGCAGCATCGATCCTAACCACCTGGTCAGCTTCCGCATGGCCGAGGCCGGCAACCCGACGCTCCGCTGGAACGGCCTGGTTCCGTATGACTTCGCGTACCTGGCGGCCGCGGTGGACATTCTCGCTCCGGAAGGCTACGGGCGGATCGGCGACTGGGAGAAGGTCAAAGCCGGCTGCTTCACGCATGCCTATGCACGCTGGGCCGGCCCGGACAAGCCGTTGATCTGGGCGGAGATGGGCAACACCGTCTGGGACTCGGCCCTCATGGCGACTCCTCTGCAACGGCTGCAGTTCCAGGCCGACTTCTACTTCGATTTCTATAAGATGCTGATCGGCAGCGGGGCCGATGGCATGTTCTCCTGGTGGTATCCGGGCGGTTTTCGATGCGGCGAAAACAGCGATTACGGCATCATCAATCCCGACGGCAGCGACCGGCCGGTGACAAAAGTCATCCGCGAACGCGGGCCGCGACTGTTCAATTATGCGTCGGCTGCCCCCATCGATTACTGGATCACCATCGACCGCGATGCCCGGGCGGAAGGGCTCACGGGCATCTACGAAACCGTGCAGGAGGAATTCTGGAGAGAGCTTATGGCCGGCAAGACGCCAGGCCTGCGCACGGCCGGGACCGGGACGGATTCGGCCAACTGCCCGCCGCTGGCAGTGGGCAACACACCCTGGGACGGGACCACCCCGCCCAAGTATCTCGATGCGGCGTTCGATCGCGTGGAGATTCAGGAGGCCAACGGGAAATGGGTGGAAGTTGAGAAAGGCGGTCGCGTCGAGGTCGCCCATGACAAGCCGGTCATCGCGCGTGTGATGCTGACAAACCT
>MTKZ01000438.1_pt1 | contig 17974 bp, 13 predicted proteins | sample 1042781 | NCBI WGS metagenome assembly MTKZ01 (sample SAMN06212207, study PRJNA360539) | anaerobic digester metagenome | biome: Wastewater treatment plant; material: sludge; isolation source: anaerobic digester fed with sludge from wastewater treatment plant | place: Denmark: WWTP Viborg ... | reverse complement strand
CCTCCAGGATGAGCTGGGAATAGCCCTGGCGGTGGAGAACATGCCCAAGAGTGAATGGCTCTTCTTCAAAAAGCCGGACCTGGATCTGCACGGCCTGGGCCTGGTTCTGGACATAGGCCATGCTCACACCTGCGGCACACTGCAGGAGTTCTTGGATCATCCTGCTTTAAAGCACATCCATCTGCACGACAATTCTGGAGAGGGCGATGAGCATCTGGCTCTGGGCCAGGGTGGAATCGACCTCTTGCCGGTCTTGAAGAGGATAGAAGACGGAGACCTGACCGCCACCCTGGAGCAGAAGAGCGAGAGAGCAGTGATTGAGAGCCTGGAAGCATTAAAGAGAATGCAAAAGTCCAAGCCCCTACTTCTCTTGAGCCAACAAAAAACTAGATCATGATGGATTTGCACTATTGCCTACTTGCGTGATTGAACCGGGAATTGTGAAGGGTGATTATGGCTCAAGATGATAGTCGGAAGTCCAATGCCGCTCTTTTATCCGTAGCATCCAACACCCTGCTGATAATTCTGAAGCTGGTGGTGGGATTGTGGATCGGATCGGTGTCCATCATCTCAGAAGCGGCCCATTCATCTGTGGATCTGCTCGCTGCCATCATCGCCTTTGTTGCAGTAAGAGTCTCAGGCAGGCCGGCAGATCATAGCCATCCCTTCGGCCATGGAAAAGTGGAGAATCTGTCCGGGACCTTTGAGGCATTATTGATATTCATCGCCGCCATCTGGATCCTCTATGAGGCAGAGGAAAAGCTGAGAAATCCCCAGCCTCTAAATCAGGCCGGCCTGGGAATTCTGGTTATGCTCATATCGGTGGCAGTAAACATCATCGTATCCAGGAGGCTTTATCAAGTTGGAGAGGAGACCAATTCGGTAGCTCTTAAGGCCGATGCCTGCCATCTGCATGCTGACATTTATACCTCACTGGGCGTCCTGATAGGTCTGGCCATTATCATGATGGGAAAGCTGATCATGCCTGAGATCAATCTATATTGGGTGGATCCGGCTGCGGCCATAATCGTGGCTTTGCTCATCATCAGGGCTGCTTATCACTTAACTCTCGAATCCGCCCGGGACCTGGTAGATGTAGGCCTGCCGGAAGATGAAACGGAGCATCTGAGAAGACATATATCGGCATTTGCTCCCACCATACGGGGGATTCATAAAATGCGCACCAGAAAGGCTGGAGCGGATCGTTTTGTGGATTTTCATATCCGGGTTGATGCCTCCATGTCTGTGGACGAATCTCACCGCATCACCGACATGATAACCTGCTCTATAAAGGAGCACTATCCAGGAACCACAGTCAGCATCCATATCGAGCCCTGCAATTGCTCACTGGCAAAGGAGGAGTCCTGCGGATGCATGCTCTCGGAAAAGGACAGGAAGAGTCTGCAAGCAAGAGAAGGATAAGAAGAATGCTTAATACGGTATAATCACGCAGCCTGCACTGCTACAAGCAGCGACATATTCAATTAAGTCAAACGATGGGGAGCATCCTGATGCAATCTGCGGGGTATTTGCTCAAGTTCTAGCCTTTCTCTTTCAGGATCTTGCGACCCAATTCGGTTACGAATACCTTGGAGATGGCATTAGGTAGCGTCAAGCTTGACGGATAATCGCTGATGAGAATATCAACATGCCCTGATTTCCTGAGCTTCAGCAAACGGTCTCCAAGCTCGACTTCGTCCAGCTTCAAGACTTCATTGACTTTGACCGGACTGATGGCTCGCTTCGGAGAGACGGTCTCAATAGCCTTCAAGATATCAAGATCAATTGTGTCCATTAACTTCACCAAATCATATATGCCATCCAATCGGATTTAAATTATGGCTATAGTGAGAAGCGGTCATTTGAGGCCCGTCAGAAGGATCATCTTAATTAGCCTCCAAAGTTAATGCATCACTTTAGAGCATGTCACTTTCAATTCATGTATGTCCCTGGTGGCTGGCACAAGCATTGGACAATCCCATTCGCAGGCTTATTCACCGTCCAGATAAGATCCTGGGAGGGTACATAGAGCCTGGACAGACAGTACTTGACCTGGGGTGCGGATCAGGGACATTCACTATTGCCATGGCGAGGATGGTTGGCGAAGCTGGCAGAGTCATAGCAGTGGATGTTCAGGAGGAAATGCTCCAGGTGGTTAAGCAGAAGGCGGTCAAGGAAGGTCTGGCTTGCCGCATAACCACCCATAAGAGCGCGCCGGACGGAATTGGGATATCTGACAAGGTGGATTTTGCCCTTGCATTCTACATGATCCATGAAGTGCTGGATATGGGTGCCTTTCTAATTGAGGCGGCCAGCCTGCTCAAGCCAAGCGGCAAACTGCTGATAGCTGAGCCTCTAATTCACGTCTCAGAATCGTCGTTCAAGAAAACAGTGGATGCCGCTGGGCTAGCAGGATTGAAGCCAGTCTCAGAGCCCAAGATCCGATTCAGCCGAAGTATGCTTTTTCAACCTGACAACGCGGTAAATAGTAGAAACGGCCTTGTGTAATCCGTGTTCCGGCTTGACCTCTCATGCGTCCTCGTGATGTAAATAGGTGTGTTGGATAATCCTAATAGGAGCACTCTATCGCCTAAACCAAAAACTATATATCTCGGCAATTGACTATATAGAAGTCGGCGAAAGTCGATAGTGTTTTCCTCCCTCCTTTTACCTTTCGGCTTTCTCCACCCTCCTTTTCATTTTATGAATTTCCCATATCACATTCGTCCCACGCACAGCCAGCCTACAGCTTCCCCAATATTAGCGGTTTTTCTTAAAATGCACAAACGAGGGGCGATGGTCGAGAAATATAACACTCTCCACATTCATCTCGACCTGAGCCCGCAACTGACGTTAGAGCAGCTCTGTGGTTGCTCAAGGCTTAATATAGGCATTCAATCCGATGGTGAGCGGCTTATCATCAACTTTAGCGCTAGTAACGATATTCCCATGTGTGCTTGCAACAACCAGGGTTTTACCGGATGACGATGGGGTTGGTTTTTCCAGGTCAATTTCTATGAAGAGCTTGTTATCCTTGATTTCTACTTTCAGAGCCATACGAATTCACCTATTGCCGTCTGTTAGACATGCTCATCTATTATCCTTTCTATGCTCGTTCAGCGGATGTGGAAGAAATGATCCAGAGAAGGCTGGAGGAGTGGAGTGGCCATCAGGAGCACCAGGATGGGTTATGGCCAGCGATGTTCTGCTTGGGTGAGCAGCGATGGGGCGTAGCTTCGAGAGCTCCATCTCCATCGCCTGAACTGCTCTCGCTGTAATGTGGCCATGGCTTTTCAGCCATGGAGACGGACGAGCCCATCCGGCGGGAGCCTGGAGGCATGGAAGCGCTTCAATGTGGCCATGACTTTTCAGTCATGGAAAGTGACTGATCACACGAAAAGGCTTTCGGATGTGATAACAACAAGAGAACAACCAGAAGTACCCAATAACAAAGAAGCTAGGCAGCATTTGAACGCGGAGGTACTGCTACAGGAAAAACCTGGAAAGCATTTTAAAATGGATTATCGAGTCTGGGCGGGTCAACGCCGATCCACAGCGCCCTCCGCAGAGGAGCCGATCATCGAAATGATGGCTTGACTCCCGCCCCAGCTCGACTCTATGCCGTGTGAGGCGGTACAGCACCGGACTATTACACGGTGTCCGTCTCACGGGAACCCGTAGCACCGCCAGATGCCGGGTCTGTAAGTTGCCTCTACATCAGCTTAGTGTCGCGTCCTGGGCTGGAGAATCCAGATCTCGCCTGAGGCTTATTACTACGCCAATCACGGCGTGCATATCTTTGGCCTCCTTTTATCCGGCCTTCCTATATGCTGTTTTCAAGCAGCACTTCTCAGGTCTGAGGAATCCCGTGGCGCATCCACGGTAGGATGCGTCTATCGACCTCCCTAGGCCCAAGAACTCAGCCGAACTGCTCGATCTTCGTTCCTGCCAGCGCAAAACGCGGCCTTGTGATATAGGTACGATTAATACTTATAGTTGGCGGTAGGCCGCTGGCTGGGTATACTCATACTTTAATCAAGCCCGATCGACATCGCAAGCCGATTATGAGATGCGAAACTGAAAAAGAACGCTGTCGCACGCAACTGAAATCCGTGGGAGTCAGTAAGCTAAAATCGATATCATTAGTGCGGGGGACGGGACCCCCACACGCATTTACTAGTAATTTGATTCGAGAGAGAATTAATACTAATTCCTATGCCTCTTCCGGGCAGCTTGCCACAATTCTTCTTAGCCCCAAGCATAGATGTAAACATAGTTGCTCCAACCGCTGCAATAATATTGGAGAATGTGCCAACCTAAACTATCTCCAGTGAACCACTTCTTCTGCCATCCTGCAGAGGTATACCCTAAATGATCGAGGATGAGTTGCCCATTCGGAGACCACTCATAAAGCCAAATGTCGCCTGCGCTGAATATTTGTAGCCATATGGGAAGAGATGAACCGATATTGAAGCTTGTTACAGTCTGAGGGTAAACAGAAACATAGAGTCCATTGATTACTGGGACGCCGGTCGGAACAAATTTTTGAGAATTAATCGGAGTTTTCTGCGAAATGGAATATGTCGATGATTGATCCTCGCTAACCATGCTCTTTTTCTCCTCCGGCGGTGCTAAACCTTGTGCTCCAGACATAGGAACTACAAGACCAATAGCCTCAGCACTAGGTGGAATTATTGGATTGGGCGCCCTAATTCCTGATTCGTTCGATCGGCCTTCTAACATTTTCTGATCGCTAAATCTAATAGGTGCTTGCGATTCTAATGCTAATGCAGGAGTAGCCTCAGATGTAGGTGCCAGAAAAGAAATAGTCTTTGATTCATTACATCTGCCACAATATTCTTCTCGCCACTCGAGCGAGGTGAGGTTGAATCCTAAACGGCTGCATGCTTGGCAAATAAGGTAATGCGAATCTAGTGCCCAGATTCGGGCAATTCCATCTTGAGAAGCGGTGGCTAGCCTCTGGCCATCAGGGCTGAAGGCTAATGCGTTCACTTCGCTGACATGCTCCAATCTTTGCAACTCTTTTTTTGTTTCTACATCCCATATTCGAACGAGATTATCGTAAGAACCGGTGGCCAATTTCTGGCCATCGGGGCTGAAGGCTACTGCGTTCACTGGACCATCGTGCTCAAGCTTCTCCAGCTCGTTTCCAGTTTCTACATCCCATATTCGAGCCATTCTATCTCCAGAACCAGTAGCCAGTCTCTGGCCGTCGGGGCTAAAAGCTAGCGCGACAACCAAATCATCATGCTCCAGTCTTTGAAGCTCGCTTCCGGTATCAACATCCCATATTCGAGCGAGGTTTTCATAAGAAGCGGTGGCAAGCTTCCGACCATCAGGACTGAAGGTTATTGTAGTCACCTTACTATTGTGCACCAGCCTCTTTAGCTCGCTTCCAGTTTCTATATCCCAGATTCGAGAAGTGTTATCAAAAGAAGCTGTAGCCAGCCTCCGGCCATCAGGGCAAAAGGCAACTGCGATCACCTGGCCATTATGGACTAGCCTTTGCAGCTCCTCTCCGGTCTCCACATTCCAAATCCGAGCGGTGTGATCAAAGGAAGCAGTAGCCAGCTTTCGACCATCAGGATTGAAGGCTATCGCGATAACCGGACCGTCATGCTCTAGCCTCTTTGGCTCGCTTCCTGCCTCCACATCCCAGATCCGAGCTGTCCTGTCAAAAGAAGCGGTAGCCAACCTCCGACCATCCGGATTGAAGGATACAGAGTTCACCGGGCCGCTGTGCTTCAGCCTTTTAGGCTCGCTTCCGGTATCTGCATCCCAGATCCGAACTGTTCTATCCCTAGAAGCAGTAGCCAGCCTCCGACCGTCAGGGCTGAAGGCTACAGCGTTCACCGAACCGTCGTGGACCACCCTCTGCAGCTCCTCTCCGGTCTCTACATCCCAGATCCGAGCGGTGTGATCAAAAGAAGCTGTAGCCAGCTTCTGGCCGTCAGGACTAAAGGCTACATCAAAAACTGCATAACTATTGTGCTCCAGTCTTTGAAGCTCACTTCCGGTCTTTGCATCCCAGATTCGAGAGGTGCAATCCCCTGAAGCGGTGGCAAGCTTCCGACCATCAGGGCTGAAAGCTACATCCGTCACCCACTCATTATGAGCCAGCCTCTGTAGCATTTTTCCAGTTTCCGCATCCCAAATTCGGGAGGTCCTATCATCAGAAGCAGTGGCCAAGAGTCGCCCATCTGGGCTGAAAGCTATCGCGCGCAGTTGATCGTCGTGTCGCAGCCATTGCAACTCTTTTCCGGTTTCTGTATCCCAGATTCTAGCGGAGTAATCAAAAGAAGCTGTGGCCAACATCCGGCCATCTGGACTGAAAGCCAAAGCGATCACAGGACCATCATGCTTAAACCTCTGTAGCTCTTTTCCAGTTTCTGTATCCCAGATTCGAGAGGTTCTATCATCAGAAGCAGTGGCCAACAGCCGCCCATCTGGGCTGAAGGCTACAGCGATCACCGGGCCTTCATGCTCCAGCCAATTCAGCCGTTCCCCTGTCTTGACATCCCAAATCATAGCGGTTCTATTCCGAGAAACAGTTGCCAGCCTCTGGCCATCAGGGCTGAACGCTACTGCAATCACCGGACTGTCGTGCACCATCCTCATTAGCTCGCTTCCGGTATCTACATCCCAGATTCTAGAAGTGTTATCAAAAGAAGCAGTAGCTAACTTTCGGCCATCAGGGCTAAAGGCCATAAAGGCTATATCTCCGTCATGCGACAATCGCCCCATACAGCCGGGTAACAAAACCAAACCTCGACGAAGGGCGAGATCTCCCTCCATTGTATCATGACAAGTTAGGGATTCTACACCTCGTTTGATGCCGTCCATAAATTTTCCAGGAATCTTCAGGTTTTGCTCAGAATTGAAGGCAAGATTCTTGGCCTCGGCTATTTCTGCTATTTCTTTCTCTTTCTCAACCCGTTCCCAGACAGAGCCTTGAGGCACGTTCATCACCCCCCTTAGGTGATCTATGAGAATTCGGCCAGTAGCTGGAGGAGCATTTTCGTCCAGACTCCATTTTATCTTCACCTTCTCAGCCTTGCTAGGATCCAATGTTGTTCTGACTGATTCAGAGCTGCTGCCATATCCCTCTAAGGTGAAATCCTCAAATAGCGCCTCAAGCCCAGCCCATTTGATTCCAGGCTGGAGCTTCCAGGAGTATTTGAAGCTAGTGTTGTCTTCATAGACAAGAATGAGTTCTAGGGCGATCTGCTTATCTATGCCAAAGCAGGAAAAGTTCAATCCTCTGATTTGTGAGAGAATCGATCCAGATATGTTTCTGGAAATACCGGCGTATCCTCCCTCTTTCAAATCAAAGTCTATCTGGATGGCCTTTCCCTTTGGAGATGGCACCGAGGAGATGGAAACTGTAGACCCTCTTTCATCACCTATGGTCACCCATTTAGATGTGTTGTCCATTGTGTCTATGATGGGGACGATTTTAGGAGAATTTCGAGAAGCAGACTGCCATACAACCTCTCTTGTGACCCTCTTCTCTCCGAAATAAAATCCGCCGGGATACGAGCAATTATAATCCAGATTAAGCCAGACTTCATCATCCGTCTTGTACAGTCCAGGTATGGTAGTCTGATTGTACTGGCTCTCGAGCCATTTGATGAGCTCGTCAAACGGTGGGCTGTTCTTCTTTCCTAGATAGACCTCTGCGTAAGCATGGTTCTGCCTGGTGTCCTGATCTTACGCAAAGATAATTCTAGTCGATCCCTGTAGTGATTCCAGGAGGGATGCCATCAGGATTGCAAAATCCTCGCAATCACCCATGCCAATGCTATTGCTGATTTTTCCATCCTGTAAAGTGCGATTGGCATTCTTGTATTTGTCCTTGTAGCTTGGATCGGAGTTGTAATACCACCCTTTTCGCATAGCATCATAAACCGCAGAGATCTGGTTGATATTATACTCTCCAGGATAGTCCTTGGCGATAGTCATTGCTGTCTGCTCTATCTCTGGATTCCCGAGGTCGAGGCAGTTTGCGATCTCAGCCGTTGCATTTTTTGCTGATAGAAAAGGCGACACAGGACCTATAATGCTTGCTGCTAGGCCATTAATAGAGATAAACATGATTAAAATTGCTGCAATTGCAGCCCAATTCGATAAGCTCATTCTGTGCTCTTTGATCTTCATCATCCCAGCTCCATGGCAGTGTGCCATAGTCTCCGCAAATCCATAACTTCCCTGTACGCCGCAGATCTTATTTCATTTCAAAGATTAAATATTTTTTATATTTTTAATTGAAGAAAACCATCTCCCTCACAATTTCTTGCTCATACAATGTCCTGAAAACCACAATAGCCTCCAGGAAGATAAGGTTATATTTGTAGTTCCTCAGCATCTTTCGGGAATGTGTTTGCCTTCATGGTCTCCATGGTTTTTTTGGTAGGCGATCCCAATTCTTTGGCAATCTCTAGATCGATAGTCCAACCTTTTCCTTGGCAGATCTGAGCTTTTTGCCCGCCGGCTCAGGACCTCTAGCCCTTAGCCGATGCCACACCCGCTTCGGATGTGTTTCCCAATGCTCTTTGCGCATTTTCTTTGTTCATTCCGGCATCGGAATACTGCGGTTTCAGCCTCAAGGCCTCGTCATAGCATTCAATGGCCTCTTTATGATTGCCTTGCTCGAAGAAGGCATAGCCTTTATAATTCCAGGCTTCTGCAGAAGTCGGTTTTAATTCTATAGCCCTATTGTAAGCCTGGATAGCATGGCTGTAATCGCCCAGCTCTGACATAGCAAGACCTTTGGAAATCCATGCATTCTCGGATTTCGGATTCAGTTTGATTGCCTTTTCTGATGCATTTATGGATTCTTCGAGCCTCCCCTCATTGCCGAGAGCGGCAGCTATGTATAACCATACTTTTGAGCAGTCATCTATGCTCAAGGACTGTGGATCGGTTGGATCTATTGAAAGGGCATTATTGAATGCCTCGATCGCATCATCATACCTCCCCTGATTTTCGAAGACATTGCCTAAATTGAGCCATGCCCATGCGTTATTTCCATCCAGCAAGACGACCTCGAAGTAAGCAAATTGGGCATCTTTATAGCTTCCAAGGTTCCTCAGTGCGTTTCCTTTGTTGAACCATGCCTCGGCCATATTCGGATTGAGCTCCAGAGATCTATCGAATGCATGAAGCGACTCGTTATACCTCCCCAGGCCGCTCAAGGCAAGACCCTTGTTATTCCACTTGGCTGGATCGCGTGGATTCAATTCGAGGGCTCTGTTATAAGCTAAAAGCGATTCATTGTAATTCCCTTGCTTTGCCAGCGAGAGCCCTCTACTATTCCAGGCCGCTGCATAATCCGGCTTCAAATGAATTGCCCGATCATAATCCTGGATGGCCTGGTCGTAATCGCCATTCCGTTCGAAATTCTTTCCTCTCTTGAACCAAGCAACTGAATCGGATTGGTTCTCTTCGAGCCTCCGTTCAAGATCCTCTGGAGATGCGTTCGAACAGCTGAAATTCATGAGTAAATTGTCGGATGAACAGCTGCCACAATTTTGACCCCAAAAGTCATCAGATGTTAAGTTGTGCATCAGTCTCTGGCAGATCTCGCATATCAGCCCACCGCTGTGCACTGCCCATATCCTTGCAGTCTTGTCTAGGCTTCCGCTGGCCAATTTTGTTCCATCAGGGCTGAAGGCCACAGAATACACCTCGTTCTCATGATTCATGACCTGCAACTGATTGCCTGTATGCATATCCCATATCACACAGGTATGATCGGAACTGCCAGTTGCCAGCTTAGTCCCGTCCGCGCTGAACGACAGAGAATGGAGGATACCAAGTCCAGCCCTCCAGCTTCTTGCCAAATCCTTCGTCTGCATATCCCATATGCTTATGTTACCAGCATGGGCAGCAGCCAGCTCCTTCCCGTTGGGGCTGAACGCCACCGAATATACATTGCCTGTGGAATTCAGAATAGTCAAAAGCTCTCCATTGTTTGCATTCCAGAGCCTTATGGTGCCATCTGCGCTGCCCGTGGCTATCATGGTACCATTCGAGTTGAAGGCCACAGACCATATGACTGAATTGTGCTTCAATGTTCTAAGCAGCGCTCCTGTCTTTGAATCATAAAGCCGTGCTGTTGTGTCATTGCCGGACGTGGCGATTTCAGAGCCATCTGGACTGAAGACCACTGAGAGGATATTACTGTTCTTGGCATTTGTCTTCAGAGTTGTCAAAAGCTCACTGGTTTCGGCGTCCCAGATGCTGGTATTAAAGGGCCAACCGGCAGAGACAGCCAGCTTCCTGCTATCTGGACTGAAGGCAACGGCCCAGGCGGTGGGTTGCCAGATCTTGAGCAGCGCTTCACCAGTGCTCGCATCCCAGATCGTCGCAGATGATGCTCCATTAGAGCTTGTTGTTGCTATCTTGGTTCCATCCGGGCTATAAGCCACTGAATGAATTGGAGAATTGTGTTTCATGGAGACCAGTTGTTCTGGGGCACTCAGGCTCCATATCATTGCCGAATTATCTTGACTTGCTGTCCCTATCTTTGACATATCCGGGCTGAACGCCACTTCAGTTACAGATCCAGAGTGAACTATGACCTTCAACTTCTTTCCGGAATTTGCGTCCCAGATCACTGCGCATTTGTCGGAGGCTACTGCCAACATATTGCTGTCCGGGCTAAAGACCACACATGACGCTCCAATGTCTCCCTTGAGGATTATTGGGCAGACGCTCAAGGATATTCTCAAGAGTCTTACACTACCATCGATGCTTGCTACAGCCAGCTTCTTTCCGTCTGGACTATAGGCCAGCATTGTCACCCCAGCATCGCTGTTCATTATATTCAGAAGCTGTCCAGTCTTTGCGTCCCAGATTTTTGCCGTGTTGTATATGCTTGTAGTTGCCAGTTCTCTTCCGTCAGGGCTGAAAGCAACCTGATTTGCTCCAACACCGTCAACCTTGAGCAAGCTTGCGTGGGTGTTCAAATCCCAGACCTTGGCACCGTCGTACATGCCGGCCGTGGCCAGCAGCGACCCGTCTGGGCTGAAAGCCACCGATAAAACAGGGCCCATATGCTTGAAGATCGCCAACATCTTCCAGGTTTTCGCATCCCATAGTCTAGCTGAAGAATCGTTGCCCGCGGTGGCCAACTTGGATCCGTCAGGACTGAAGGCGATAGAGTTTATTGTGGTGTTAACTTTCAAATCGAGGAGCTTTTTATTTGCACTACGGTCCCATATGATTGTTGATCCATTAAAAGTCGTCGCAGCGAGCTCCGTTCCATTCGGATTGAAGGCGACAGATTTTATCCGATCGTCCTGTTTTATGATTTCCAATTGCTGACAGGTCTTTGTATCCCAAATTCGAGCCGTCCCGTCGTCACTTCCCGTTGCCACATTCATTCCGTCTGGAGAGAAGGCTATGCAGTTCACTGCTCCTTTATGAGCCAATCGACCGAAGGGTTGGGTCAGAAGACTTAGATCTTCGATTGCCTTTTGAAGGCCGGTCGGTGTTTGGAAAGATCTGAGTGAAATGATATCCATCATCGAGGCATTGATTAATCCAAAATCCTTTGCACTAAGAACCTCAGAAGCTGATTCGGCATCCCAAGCAGCAACTAATCTTCTCTGGTTCTCGGCCTTAGCCCATGGTGACCCGGCAGGAATGTTCATCACTCCTCTAATATGATCTATGAGGATCTTTCCAGGCCTTGTCTCGTTACCTGTGCTCCCGTGTACGATAAATTCCATTTCCTCAACTTTAAAAGGATCCAACTTATTTCCAGCGTTTTCATCCCCTGCTGAAAGGCAGTTGAAATCCTCGTAAAGAGCCTGCAGAGAATCCCATTTTCCAGGTGAAGGCTTCCATGAATAGCCAAACTTAATGCCATCGACGTACTTGAGTTGAAGTTCGATCGGGTACTGTCCATCCATGGCATAACAGGAGAAATTCAGGCCCAAAGCCTGGGTTAGACTCTCAGGTGTTACATTTCTCCTTATTCCTGCCCAGCCCATCCCCTTGAGATCAAAATTCAGCTCTGTTGCTTTATTTTTTAGAGATGGAACAGAGCTGATGGATATCATTGACCCCTTTTGATCCTTGATAGGCTCCCAATTTGCGATGCTATCCATGGAATCTATAATGGGCAAGATCTTGGGCGAATTCCTCGAGGGAGACTGCCACACAACATCCCTTTCGACCCTATGTCCTTCTCCGACATAGAGCCCTCCAGGAAAGGTGCCGTTATAATCCAGGTTGAGCCAGACTTCGTCTTCAGATACCGCCTGCCCAGGTATATCGGTCTGGCTATACTGGTCCTTGAGCCAGCCAATCAGATTGTCCACCCGCGGATCAGTCTTCTTTCCCAGGTAGACCTCTGCATATGCATGTCCTTTTTTTATCTCCTGATCGTAAGCAAAAACGATCCTAGTCGACCCCTGAAGAGACTCCAGAAGGGATACCATCAGGATAGCAAAATCGTCGCAATCACCCATGCCAATGCTGTTGCTGATTTTTCCTTCCTGCAGAGTGCGGTTGGCGTGCTTGTACCTTTCCTTGTAGCTGGGATCGGAGTAGTAGTACCAGCCTTTGCGTAGGGCATCATAGACCTCTGCAACCTGGTTTATGTTATACTCGCCAGGATAGTCCTTGGCGATAGTCACTGCCGTCTGCTCTACCTCGTCGTTTCCAAGGTCGAGGCAGCCCTCGAGCTCAGAATTTGCCGAAACGACATAGTTTAGAGGACCTCTTGAGCCCTCACATAACCCAGCAGCTGCCAAATAGCATGCTAGAATTGCTGCCAGTGCACACCATCTTGGCATTGCAGTATTTCTTGAATATTCTGCCATCCACATCTATCTCCAAGAACTTTGTATCCAATTGAGTCCAGTTGACTCATGCTATCCTCGAATCCTTCACCCAACTCGGATCAACTGAGGCGATGCTCCCCGATCCTGTCAGCCAATGCTGCTGGCAAGTCGATGCAAACTGACCTGTCTTCATTTACGCAAGACCCCCAACATATCGAGCATCGTCAACAAAGGAATCAGGAACGAGCTGATAAACAGACTCACAGATGCGAGATCGTATGCCCTCCGTTTGGTCAGCAACAAGCTCTCCCGTTCGTTGCGAATGATCTCGAGCACGCTAGATATGGAGTCCATATTGTTTGCTCTGCTATCACTCCCTTCATTCAGAACCATATCCATCAATCGCTTGTGCTGCTCTGCATGCTTTATGTTCAACCTGTCAAGCTCGATCTCAACTCGACAGTTGATTATCCTCTGAATGGCCTCTAGACCGGCGACAAATAGAATTGCGCCCAGCGCCAGCAGAACCATGTAATAGATGGGCTCGATGGATATTGGCTCATACGGCGAGAGGTATGTGTAAATGATCATCGCAATGGCTACGAAATAGTATACAATAAATATCAAGAAGAAGTTCTTCAGGGGTTTAAGCTTCATCCCTATGCCAAACACATCTACAGACCTGGAGAAGATATCGGCTATGCATCCGATCTCGTTTATCGACCAGACAATATTAGCCATGAGCCATAACAGCTCCGTCAGTAGAACCAATATTAAAAAAGACAGCAGGTAGCTATAGATATCCAACCCCCAGGCCCAGCAGTAGTCTTCCCATGTCCAGTATTGGTTTCCAAGTCCATGATAACTTCGCTGACCCCAGCTCATGAATATAAAAGGGATTAAGACAGATAGAAGCATCAGTAGATGGTATCCTCTGTACCCTGTAACCCTTGCCTGTATGCGTTCGAAATAGTAATCCTTAGACCCATCATGTAGCAAGTCTACATATCTGAACGTATCTCTGGTCTTCCCGGATAGGTAGATGAGACCGGCCATCAGGTAGGGAACCAAGATAGATTGGATCAGAGACTGCGTAATGTACCTCATCTCATAGCCAAAGTAATTCGGGGTTTGAATCAACCAATGAAAATCTCTGACCTGCCAGTTGAAAATGTAATAGATGGCGAAGAGAAGGATAAATAGGAGATAAGATACCAGCAGATAGTTGGCTGGTATCCTTTTCATCAACGCTTCCAGCCAGTTCCAATTGGTTTGATCGACCTGGATCTTTTCGGTCAACTCAGGCATTCTCCTCAGGAATCAGGTCGATGCTTTTTTCCACTTCGGATTCCGGGAAAGGTATCTCGATTGTCACTGTGCCATCTTTATATCCTGGCTTCTTGACTAGCACCCTATACTCTCCAGGATCGGTGAAATGAACCGGTCCGGTGCCGATCCTGGTCTCTTCTCCATTGATGATAACCGCATCCTTCGGGTTACAGACAATGACCACACTCTTGCCCGGAGGAATCACGCCCTCCGTCGTTTGATATCGAACGACTGTGAGATTTGCTGTATTATTCCTGTAGAGATTGTTGGCTCCAAGGGTATTGTTATCCAGCGGATCGTAGAGGATTGCCTCAGAGTTATTGAACAGCCTGTTTCCAAGCAGATTGTTGTTTGCGCTTTGCTTGAGCAGTATTCCCTGGTCGTTATCGCTGATGTTGTTATTATAAAGCTCGCTCAGCAATGAGTGATCAAGCTCAGCTCCAAGAGAGTTATTTAGCAGGCTATTCTTTGAGACTAGATTCTGATACGACTGGCGGATCAACAATCCCCTTTCATTCTCGCTGAACCGATCTCCAATGATCCGGTTGTAGTCGGAGCTAGCCAGATATAACCCGACCTGGTTATCGATGGCGTCATTCTCCTGCAGCGCATTGTACCTGGATGCTTCAAGCTTGAATCCAACTGTATTGCCTGAGGCGTTGTTAGAACTGAGATGGTTATAGTAGCTATTGGTCAAAGCCACCCCTATGCGATTGCCTCGGAGGCTATTTCCCTCAAGCACCGCATGAGATGTATTCTCAAGGTAGATGCCGTAGAAGTTGTTCCTCAGATCCAGGTCAATTATTGTTATGTCCTTGCAGTTGATGCAGCTGACCATAGCCGCTCCGCTCGTCTTGTTTATCAGTTGATGGAAAGATCCGACTAGATAGTAAATGGGCTTTCCGTCCACAAGGTTGGTGGTATCTATTCGATTCTTTCCTTGGCAACTAAAGCTGTAGCTATTTCCAATCATCTTGTTCTGGGTCAAGTTGTTTCCAAAAGACTCGTTGATCATTATCCCAAAACCATTGTTCATCGCCTGATTGCGATTGATTATATTGTTGTTTGAATCGAGAAGGAACAGGCCGTAGTTGCTGTTCATTAATGTGTTATCGCTCATGGTATTGTTGTCGGAACTCTTAGCCCTTATTCCGTAAATGTCGTTTGAAGCGTTGTTGTCCAGAACAATATTATTATGGCCGTTGATCAATATGCCATTCTCGTTATTGAATAGCAGGTTATTCCTGAGAACGTTTTTATTTGAGTTCACCTCAATCCCTGCCAGTATCTCCACTCCGCTGCCCAATGCATTGGTGAGATTGAAACCCTCGATGGTTACGCCATCGGCAAATATCGCCAGGGCACTGCCATTCCCATGGGCATCGATGACCGGCTTGCCCAACCCTGTATCCAGGCCGATAAGAGCGATCGTCTTGCTAACATTCACATTCTCACTGTAAATCCCGCTCTGGACCTCGATGGTGTCACCTGGATTTGCAGAGTTTATCCCCTCAGTTATGCTAGAGAAACTGCAATCTTCATCGCAGACGCCAATAGTTCTGCTGCTAGAAGTCCCCTGAAGAAGAATAGTCAACAAAAATATTATAAAAATTTTCACTTCTAAATTCATCTTTAATTTTTTGTGAAGAACCATACACATTAATTAGATACTCAATGCATTTAAACTTTATCAAATATGTCTAGTCATTGCTATACAGAGGGGCTAAGATCAGCATCAGATATCTAATGGCAAAGAGATACAAGTTCTAGGCTAGTAGATAGCTGGAACCTAATCCATTTAAAAAATTGGCTTATCCTAGACCTCAGAGCTAATACTTTGGTTCCGCTTTGGACCCTATCTCTGGCTGAGTCTAGGCAGGATCTGCAGAAAGAGGTCTCAAGCAGGATTCGGATAATCCAACCTTCTTTAAAAACTGGGCATCTGCTATGTGGACCTCGGCCAGCTCGACAAAGGCCCATACAGCACTCCAATGCATGCGTGGCGGAGAATAGCCTATTAAAAGAAGGGCGACCTAGCCCAGGCTAGGGCTTTCACCAGCCGAGCCTAGGTCATCAATCCCCAGAACCAAATGGCTCTCAAGAACCCAGGCGCCATCCTTGGGGTAGGGATCGGAGTCTCTACTATCTGCGTGAATCCTAGACATATGTTGGCCCTCAAGGGGCTGCAAGCCCTGGCAAGGGATGGACTGCGGGAGCTCACTAAAGAGAGTTGAAGGCTCGCAGACAGAGGGAGAATGCGGTCGCCAATTTACTGGATACCATGCGTCCGCTCTCCGGAGGCACATGGAGCGGATCCAAGAGACTACTCTTGAGATCGAAATTGTGGAGCCAATTAGAGATGGAAATGGCAAATTTCGATCCAATTTACCTGTAATCAGTTTAGGAAGTTAACTCTAGGAATCGCTATGCTGCGACTTAATCTAAATGCGGAGGACGGGACTTCCGCACGTAATTACCAGTAATAATTCATGCAAGAATGAACGCCTATTGGGACATGACACTAACAATAAAAAATACTATTATAAATTGGTAGTTTTTGAAATCCTCTTAGGGAAATAATAATACCAATAAAATGGGGAGAGCAAATAATAGTAAAAAAAGGGTATATGCGATACTTGGCGGCATATAAACAAAGATCACCCTGAATATTTCCCGAATCCATTCATGTACACTTAAATAAACACCTATGATTGGTAGCTTTTGCTGGATGGTTAGCTTCCTGCTTTGATTTACATAAAGAAATCCTAATGTAAATATTATTATTACAATCATTGGGATGATTTTGCTAAATTTATCTAAATTTATTTTTAACATAAAAGCAATTGGATAATATATTTTAGGGAAAGGAGTGCTAAAATAGGGATAGCTATATAAATAGAGTAAAATCAAGCCAACAACAATAATTAAGCCTCCGGGAATTGCTTGGATTAAGTCTCTAAACTCGCTGACAATTTCTTTTAGGAAATCCCTTATATGGATATTCTTAACATCTTTTCCACGTATAATTTGCTTATAAAATGTAAATAAACCAACAATAAGACTTAAAATCCAAATGATATCTTTTAAGAACCCCCAATAAGAACTGAGAGGATTAAAATTATCTACCTGTAATCGCAAGGATTTATCTACATCTGAAAAAATACCTATTTGCGGATCAGAAATCACAACGGTATTTGTATTAAAAATCCCAGGCTTTTTAATGGTAGCGTTATACCAAAAAAACACTCTTTTATCTGAATCAATTTCATCTGGTATGACGATATCGAGTTTATTTTTATCATCATTAATATTAATTAAATTATTTAATCCCATATCTTCATGTACAATATTATACTTATTTACATCAGAGATGCTGCATATAACTAATCCAACAGATGCTTTATCTATTTCTAGATTTTCATCAACTATTTCATTTATATGCAGGCCTTTTAATTTCCATGGAAAGATTCGGTATTTTGTAAATTTGATTCCCACTAAAACTGTTGGAGATTCGCCAAGGGAATATGAATCCTTCACGGGAATAAGTTCTTTATCTATATTTACAACTTTTTCTGGTGATCCTGGTATTTGGTTAGAAGGAGGCTCTATACCTGTTATTTCAGATTGGGATTGTGCTTGGCATAATGAACTGTCTAAGTTACATAATGAGAATATAATGATAAAAAGCATAGCATAACGATTATAATTCTCGTATGGGGTCATTAGCTCATTTAATTTCCAATATTGGTATATATAACTTACTCTACTTTCCAACTTTTAGTCCCATCGCTTTCAGCTTATAGAGTAGTCCGCCGTCATCAGGTACAGGC
>MTKZ01015751.1_pt1 | contig 17977 bp, 20 predicted proteins | sample 1042781 | NCBI WGS metagenome assembly MTKZ01 (sample SAMN06212207, study PRJNA360539) | anaerobic digester metagenome | biome: Wastewater treatment plant; material: sludge; isolation source: anaerobic digester fed with sludge from wastewater treatment plant | place: Denmark: WWTP Viborg ... | reverse complement strand
AAAAAAAACGGTTAAAATAAAATACGATAAATTAAATAAATACTTCCGAAAGGGGTGAATGTCGAGTGAATATTAAACCACTCGGAGATCGCATCCTAGTAAAAAGGATCGAAGAAGAAGAAGTTCATAAAGGCGGTATTATTATTCCCGATACCGCGAAAGAAAAACCTCAGCAAGGATCAATTGTTGCTGTTGGTAGTGGAAAAGTAAATGAAGATGGAAATCGTATGCCTCTTGAAGTGAAAGCAGGTGATCGAGTACTTTTCGGGAAGTATGCTGGTTCAGAAGTAAAGATTGGCGACGAAGAGTATCTCATTATGCGAGAGGATGACATCCTCGGAATTATCGAAGGGTAGCGGAAGGGAGGTACACGATAATGGCGAAATCAATCATTTTCGAAGAAGAAGCCAGACAGTCAATTTTAAGAGGAGTCAAAATTCTGTCTGAAGCAGTCAAAGTAACTTTAGGTCCAAAAGGAAGAAATGTTGTTATTGAAAAGAAATTTGGATCACCAACTATTACCAAAGATGGAGTTACTGTTGCTAAAGAAGTTGAATTAGCTGATCCCAAAGAAAACGTTGGAGCTCAGCTAGTAAAAGAAGTTGCATCAAAAACCAGTGATGTTGCTGGAGATGGAACAACAACAGCTACTGTTCTTGCTGAAAGTATTTATCGTGACGGTTTGAGGAATGTTGCGGCTGGATCAAACCCGATGTTATTAAAAAGGGGTATTGATAAAGCAGTTGATGAAATAATTAAAAAACTGAAGGAAATGAGCAGAGAAGTCGGTGAGAGAAAAGAAATTGCTCAGGTTGCTGCCATTGCTTCCAATAATGATGAATCTATCGGAAATATTATATCTGATGCGATGGAAAAAGTTGGAAAAGATGGGGTTATCACCGTTGAAGAAGCCAAAGGACTAGAAACTACTTTAGAAGTTGTCGAAGGTCTTCAGTTTGATAGAGGATACCTGTCACCTTACTTTATCACTGACCCCGATCGTATGGAAGTAGTTTTAGAAAATCCTTATATCCTTATTTATGAGAAGAAGATCTCAGCTATTAAAGACTTGCTTCCTCTATTAGAAAAGGTTGTTCAACGAGGAAGGCCCTTACTTATCATCGCTGAAGAAGTTGAAGGTGAAGCTCTTGCTACTTTGGTGGTTAATAAACTAAAGGGTGTCATTAATGGAGCGGCAGTTAAAGCACCGGGGTTTGGTGATCGGAGAAAAGCCATGTTAGAGGATATCGCTATAATGACTAGTGGTAATTTTATCTCCGAAGACTTAGGAATTAAATTAGAAAACCTAAACCTTGATGATTTGGGAGAAGCAACCAAGGTAGTAATTGATAAAGAAAACACCACCATTATTGAAGGAAAAGGTACTAAAGAAAAAATAGTTGCCAGAATGAACCAGATCAAGCGTCAGATAGAAGAAACCACTTCTGATTATGATCGTGAGAAATTACAAGAAAGATTAGCAAAAATTGCCGGTGGTGTTGCAGTTATTCATGTTGGAGCAGCGACCGAGGCTGAAATGAAAGAAAAGAAAGCCCGGGTTGAAGATGCTCTTCATGCCACTCGTGCTGCAGTAGAAGAAGGGATTGTTCCTGGTGGCGGGGTTGCACTAATTCGCTGCGCTTCAATAATCGATGATTTATCTTTGGTTGGAGATGAAAAAACCGGAGCTAATATCGTCAAAAAGGCTTTAGAAGAGCCAGCTCGAATGATTGCTGAAAATGCCGGAGAAGAAGGTTCAATCATTGTTGAGAAAATCAAGAATTCTGAAAAGTTAACCTTTGGATTCAATGCACTAACCAATGAGTTTGTTGATATGTATGAAGCAGGCATTATTGATCCAACCAAAGTAGCCCGCGCAGCTTTACAAAATGCAGCTAGTGTGGCTTCTTTAATGCTTACTACCGAATCAGTCGTGACCGAGATACCTGAAAAGGAAAAAACACCTCCAATGATGCCGCCAGGTCCTGATATGGGTTATTAAAAAGTAAAAAAATGCTATAATATTGTAGCCCGGAGGGATGATTTCTCCGGGCTAATTTTTCAGGCAGTTGATAGGTTGGGAGGTAGCAAAAATGCCAATTTATGAATATCAGTGTACCGAGTGCAGAAATGTGTTTGAAGAATTGCAATCATTTTCTGATAAACCAATAACTCAATGCCCTATCTGTAAAGGGAGAGTTAGAAAGCTGGTAAGCAAAGGCGTAGGCTTATCATTTAAGGGGAGCGGTTTTTATTGTACCGATTACCGTTCTTCTCATTCTTCAACTGCTCATTCGAGCTGTTCAAGTGGCTGTAGCACTGGGAATTGTTCGACATGTGGAAGCACATCAAGCTCAAAAACAAAAACTTCGAAAACAACAGGATAACATGGGCGGCTTTTCGTATATTCTGATTTTTGCAGTTTTAATAGTTGGGGCGATTGTCTGGGGTTTAAAGAGAAAAAAGACGGTCTCAGTCTCTGATTTTTGGCAAGAAAAAGAAAGTGAATATTCGGAAAAAAGAATCCTTTCATCTTTTGCTCGTTATTTAGGAGGTCATGCCCGTTTTGAGAATACGACGGAAGGCCTCCTTTTTTTAATGTCTAAAAGTTTATGGTTTGAGAATTTTGAAAAAGGTGCAAATATTTTTGGATTTGCTTTCCCCTTCGAAAAAGTCATATTTCGAATTCCACTCTCCCGGATTGGCCAAACTAAAACAATTCCCGAGAAAGAGCTCATCTCTCAAGGCATACTACATCCCAATATGAATGTAAGACGAGTCAATCGGAGACCAGAATATCTTTCAGTTAATTATATAGATGAATGGGGAAGAGAAAAAGAATTATTTTTTGATAGTATGATTGACCTTTCACAATGGCATCAAGCTATAAAAGCTGCTTTAGAAAATTATATACCAGATGAAGAAGAAGAAAAGATTGGTGCATGCCCGAAATGCGGGAAAAAAGTATCTCCTGATTTTAAACTCTGCCCATATTGTGGTTGCCGCTTGTCATAGAAATGTCTTTTAAATATTGACGTTTTGTCCATCCTCATTTCACTCGTTTTTTCTCATAAAAAATAAAAAAGTAAATAGTTTGGATATATAGGTTATTATTAAAAATAAAGTTATTNNGATGAGAAAGGATTTAAAGGTTAATTCATGAAAGGGCTGAAAATTGGGCATTATACAGATTTGAGTGTTTATACCGGAAGTACAGTATTTCTTTTTGAAAGAAAAAATCGTGCTATAGCCTCAGTTCGTGGGGGTGCGCCTGGAAGTAGAGAATTAAATGCTCTTTCTCCCGGGCAATTAGTTGAAAATATTGATGCCTTAGTATTTTCGGGAGGTAGCTCTTTTGGAATTGATAGTATGTCAGGGGCGGTTGAATATTTACACCAAAAAGGAGTTGGATATAAAACCAAAGCCGCCAATATTCCAATTGTTGCTGGTGCAGTTATCTATGATTTAGAGGTTGGAAAAAATGCTGTTCCTCATTCAGAATGGGTTTATNNGGAATTCGATTTGCTATGAAGAGTGGTTTTGGATGGGGAAAATCCCCTCACCATCGAGATAGTATCCATACTTTTATTGTTACCAACGCATTGGGTGACATTTATGATCCTAGAAATGGACAATTATTAGCTGGCAGAAGAAACAAAAGCGGAGAAATTGAAGGCTTTTTGAAAAATATTCAAAATGATACTGGTTTTACATCTTATTATAATACTACCTTGGCTTTGGTTGTTCTGGACTATTATTTTTCAAGAGAAGACCTTTTAATGCTTTCTCATGTTGTTCATTCCGCTTTATCAACTTGTATTCGACCCTATGCAACTCTTTTTGATGGGGATACCATTTTTATGGTTTCAATGGGTGATCGGCGTCCCAACTATCTGAGTATTCTTCAAGGTATATATGAAAGTGTTACCGAAGCAGTTATCCATTCAATTTTATTCGCTGAAGGATTACCTGATTTACCTTCCCGAAATGATATAATAAAATAAATTGATAGAGTTGAAGCCTATACTGAATGAAGGATGTATTAGCTTATTCGAAAATAGGAATGAATTTTGTTTAACCCGTCGACCAAAATGGCGGCGAGAGATGGATAAAGAAAACTTTATCCGTCTGGTATCTCAGAAGAGAACTAGAACGGAGGGATAATCATGAAACTTCAAACGAAAAAGATAGTATTAGCCGGTGTGTTGGGGGCAATTTCTATCATTCTCAGCGTAACTCCTATTGGGTTAATACCGGTACCGAATCTCTCAGGATCTGCAACGACAATGCATATACCGGCAATAGTTGGTGGAATAATCGGTGGTCCATTAGTTGGTGCTTTGGTTGGTCTTATCCTTGCTTTTTCTACAATGAATTTATTCTTCGCCATGGGGGTTAATCTCGTTGCCTGTTTTGTTCCTCGAATATTAATCGGTGTGGTTGCTTATTATATTTGGGCTGGTTTGAAAAAAGGAAATATTGGTATTATTGCGTCAAGCTTGGGAGCTACCTTTGTTAACACAATAGGAGTCTTAGGTTTAGCTGTTTTGTTTGGGAATTTTACCCTACAGCAGATAGCTCCAATTATTGCTTTAAATGGAACATTAGAATTAATTTTTTCAGCAATAATTGTTCTCCCTTTGGTAAAAATATTACAGCGCCAGTTTCCTTCAAAATGAAAAACTTACTTAGTTTTTGTCTCAATACCAAAACAGGATAGACTTCCAAACCACTTCGATTGTGCCAGATGGGGATGAAAAAGCTATCTAAAACCGTCATTGCAAGGAGCGTTTTGTGCGACGTGGCAATCTCATTTAGCAAATTTTTTTTAAAATAATTAAAGGATGAGATCCTCACGGCTTCTGAATACNNGGGTGATGAAAACCCAGGATTCGACCTGCCACGGTCTGTCGCTACCATTAATCGAGTGCAATAAATTGCAATCCCTAAGTTTTTTAATTTTTTGTAGAGGCTTGATACATCAAAGTCACAAAGGGATTTACGGGATAGCTTAGATGACTTATAAATGGTATTTTAGAGAAGACATTATTGGATTATAATGCTATCAATCATATCAAGGTGGTGAATTGAATAAAAATATGCTTTTAACCATAGACGTTGGAAATACCCATACCACTTTTGGAGTTTTTCATTATGAAAAACTTCTTGCTGACTGGAGAGTTTCAACCTCCTCACGTAGAACCAGTGATGAATGGGGATATATTCTAAAGGAACTCATAACTGATCAAGGCATTGAGAAAAAAAATATAAATCAAGTGGCAATTTCCTGTGTGGTCCCTCCCGTCCTCAATACCCTTCGAGAACTGTTTGAAAAGAAATGGATAAATATATTAATAGTAATTGGACCAGGAGTTCGTACTGGTTTATCAATAAGAGCGGAGCCAAAAGAAACTGGTGCCGATCGAATTGTTAATGCTGTAGCAGCTGCACATCTCTATGGTGGTGATTTAGTGATTATCGATTTTGGAACAGCAACCACTTTTTGTGCTATTAATGCCAGCCGTGAATATTTGGGGGGATCAATTGCTCCAGGAATTGGAATTTCACAAGAAGCTCTCTATGAAAAAACTGCCCGTTTACCTCGAATTGATGTTGAGATCCCAGATAAATGTATTGGGCGTAATACGGTTGAGGCAATGCATTCAGGCATTTTTTATGGGTACATCGGGTTATGTAGAGAAATTGTTATGAATATGAAAAAAGAATTTGCTCCAAAAGCACAAGTTGTTGCTACTGGAGGATGGGGAACATTTCTACATAGTTATTGTGATTTTATTGATTTTTTTAATCCAACACTTACCCTTGAAGGTTTGAGAATTATTAATGAACTTAATCAAAAGTCATGAAAATGTAAAAGATATTGCAATATTGGGTGATCAAACTCGTCTGGATGGTCATTATCAAGGTGAGGGAACGGTCATGATTCAGGGCGAGTTTCGTGGATCTATTGATTCAATGAATGTCATTATTACCCGACATGGACAGTCAAAAGCTTTTATCCAGGCAAAAAACTTAGAAATTTGGGGAACCTTAGCAGGTTTTACTCGAACGGAAAAGGTTATTTGTCGTAGTTCATGCCGAATAACGGGAATAATTATGTCAAATGGAATTGCTATAGAACCTGGAACAACGTTTGAGGGTGGATTGACATTCCCCCAAACTGGTGATAGTGGTGAAAAGTAAAACAATCGTAAGTGTTAGTTTAGGGTCTTCACTTCGCAATCACCAAGCCGAAATCGAATTAATGGATTTTAGAATTAATATTAAAAGAATAGGCGTTGATGGTGATAAAAAAAAGTTTATGCAAGTTTTAAGAGAATTGGATGGTAAAGTTGATGCCTTTGGTTTGGGGGGTGCTGACCTTTACCTCCGTGCTGGCCGATATAAATATCAAGTGGTTGATATTGCTAAAATGGTTTCAGTTTTGGAAAAAACACCAATTGTTGATGGTGGAGAACTCAAAGAAACTTGGGAAAGAAAGGTTCCACAGATTTTAGTCGAAAAGGAAAAATTAGATTTACAAGGGAAAACCGCACTTTTTATGAGTGGGATGGATCGTTATGGTTTAGCAGAGGGACTTTCTCAGCAGGGTTGTCGGCTTTTGATAGGAGATATGCCATTTGCGTTAGGAATACCCATTCCCCTAACTCGGCTTTCTACCCTTCGCTTTCTATCCATTATAATGATGCCGGTGCTTAGGCGTCTTCCTTTGAAAGTTCTATATCCAACCGGAAAAAGTCAAGAAACACGAGTTACTCGATCTCTTCATCTATTTAAAAGAGCCGATATCGTAGCTGGAGACTTTTTATATATCAATCGATTTATGCCGGACGATATGAAAGGGAAGATTATTATTACCAACACGGTCACAAATAATGATATCGAAACTCTTCGAAAATTTGGAGTAAAAATACTTGTTACAACTACTCCTGAGATGAATGAACGTTCTTTTGGTGCGAATGTACTTCAAGCAATTTTTGTTTCAATACTCGAGAAACATCCTGATAAGATCTTACCTGAGGAATATTTACAACTAATGAATACCTTAAAAATTCAGCCACGGCTGCTTTATTTATAGATAATTTCATTTAAAAAATGTTCAGTATTTTAAAAAAAATACCCGGAGGGTAATAGTAGTGGACGAAAAAAAGATTGTGGAAGAAACGATTGAGAAATATGCTAAATATATTAATCCTGGTTTAGCTCGATATTATAAGTTTGCCCAACTTGATACTGTAGAGTGGACCAGTGCCGGTTCAAAGGTATGGGATGTATTTGGCAATGAATATATTGATTGTTTAGGTGGATTTGGAGTTTTCAATGTTGGAAGAAACCACCCCCGAGTTGTTCAGGCCGTAAAGGAACAATTAGAACGACTTCCTCTTTCTACTCGTACCTTGTTTAATAAACATCAAGCCGATTTAGCTGAAATGTTAGCCCGCATAACACCAGGCAATCTTCAATATTCTTTTTTTGGTAACAGTGGAACAGAAGCTGTGGAGGGTGCTTTAAAGCTGGCTCGTTTTTATACCGGCCGTGAAAAACTAATTTCTGCCAAGAATAGCTTTCACGGCAAAACTATGGGTTCATTAAGTCTATCGGGGCGCGAAGTTTATAAAAAGCCTTTTTTGCCTTGTCTACCAGAAGTATATCACGTTCCATTTAATGATATCGATGCCTTGAAACAATTGGTAGACAAAGAAACCGCCGCGGTTATTTTAGAACCAGTACAAGGAGAAGGAGGTATCATTATTCCCTCTCCCGATTATTTAAAGCAAGTTAAATCGATTTGTGAAAAACAAGGAGCCTTGCTTATTTTGGATGAAATCCAAACCGGATTGGGTCGGACTGGAAAGATGTTTGCTTGTGAGCATTTTGATGTTGTGCCAGACATAATGACTCTTGCTAAGGGCTTGGGAGGTGGCGTGCTCCCCATTGGAGCATTCATCAGTACTGCCGAGATTTGGAAAGTATTTGAAGAGAATCCCTTTATTCATTCTTCAACATTAGGGGGGAATCCCCTTAGCTGTGTTGCTGGTATAGAAACCTTAAAAATCCTTCAAGATGAAAATATACCCGAATTAACCAGGATTAAAGGTGAGAAAGTCTTGCAACGGCTTGGTGAGATTCAAGCTGAGTCAGAGGGAATGATTCAGGAAATAAGAGGAATTGGTTTGTTGATTGGTATCCAATTTGGAGATTCCGATATTGCGTCTTTGATAGCCATGGAGATGGCTCAGCGTCGTGTTTTAGTAGCCTATACTCTTAATAACCCAACTGTGATTCGTATTGAGCCACCACTGACTATATCTTATGAAGAGTTAGAGACAGTTTTATCCAGATTAAACGAATCCTTGGTCTCAGTGCGAGTATTGTTAAATGAGATAGAGGGAGAATAAAGACCATGGGAAAAGTAAATGATGTTATTACCATTCAACAATCAGTCGAAAATGTTTTTCTCGAGGCTCAGAATATCGAGCAATTAGCTAAATTTCTTCCAGATCTTCAAGAAGTAAGAATTCTTAAAAAAAATATGAACGAAGTTGATAGTTTTTGGAAAGGCAGCTTTCAAGGAAGAGAAGTAAAGTGGACTGAGCGAGATATATGGGATGAAGCCAATAAAGAATGTCGATTCTTTATATTAGAAGGAGATTTTAAGGTTTACCAAGGAATGTGGAAGTTTATCCCATTATCCGATATGGAGACAAAAGTAGAGCTTGAGATTGAATATGACTTAGGGCTTCCACTGGTGGGGGCTTTGATCAATACTTTTCTTAAAAAGAAGATGTTAGAGAATGCTCAAGCAATGCTAAAAGCCTTAAAACAAATGATCGATCAAGCCTGAATCCGGTTTGGTGAGGAAAAGGTAAGGTAAATAGAATATAATCTTAAACTAATTCATTATATTGAGTGAAAGTGAAGGAAAGAATAAAAGAATTTATAGTTCCTTCACCCTTGACGGGAGAAGGAGAGGATGAGGGTGAAAGCCCAGAATGAGATCCTGATTGGTTGCTCTAAAAGAATTACCTTAAAAAACGTTCCGGTGTTTTCAGGATAGACCTTCATGCTGCCTGGCAGCACCAGATGAGGATGAAAATAGTTACCTAAATCCGTCATTGCGAGAAGTAAAGCGACGTAGCAATCTCATTTAGTATTCTTTTTTAAATAATTAAAAGATGAGATCCTCACGCGGGAAAGCACCGCACAGGATGACGGATTTTTTAAACATTGTTATATTTTCAGGACAGGTTACAAGGAAATTAAGGCAAAGGGAATTAGAAGAAGAAAAAAAAGGTTTTAATGAAATATATTTTACAGGTTCTAAAAGTGAATCAGCAAGAAGATATTAGCATTTTATTTTTTTCGTTCACTTTTTTAGGTTTTTGGCTTATCACTGTATTGAAAGATTGAAGGTGAATTTCGTGGATAGCTTTGCCTTTATAATCCATGCAATGGATGCTCAAGACATCAAAGATCATAAAAAAATACTCCGTGTTTTGCCTAACCGGTCGGTTGAATACCTCGCCTCTCACATATCGCCGTTTGTTTTATCCCATGTTACCGGAGTTCGCTCACAGGCGACTGGGAAAGAAATCAAAGGGTGGTTTGTGGGCCTTCCTATGACTTCAAGGGTTCTCATTGAATACCCATTTACTTTTGTTTCGAAGCAAATTCAAAAATGTGGTTTATTGGCGGAAAAGCTCGGAGCTAAGATTATTGGTTTAGGTGCTTTTACATCAGTAGCTGGTGATGGAGGAATTACTCCCAAAAAAGGCTTAACTATTGCCGTTACCACCGGTAATAGTTATACCGTGGCAACGGCTCTGGAAGCTACTATGATTGCAGCCCAAAAGATGACATTAGACTTTAATAGTGAAGAGTATGCAATAGTTGGTGCTACTGGCTCAATTGGAAGAGCTTGTGCCCTCATTTTAGCGCAAGAAAAAAAGAAAGTTAGGGTTGTTGGGCGCGATCAGGAAAAGGTGAAGAATGTACATCGGGAAGTTGAGCAGTTTTCACCTTATCCAGTAAAAGGATTTACAAATATTGAACAAGGAATTAAAGGGTGTCGGATTATTTTAACCGTCACCTCGGCCATAGAAACCATAATTCAAAGTCATTGGATCGAACGAGGAGCTGTTGTTTGTGATGTGTCAAGGCCCAGAAACGTAGCTAAAGAGATTATGCAGTCCCGAAAGGATATTTTAGTTATTGAAGGTGGTATTGTCGATGTGCCTGGTAAGCCTGATTTTGGAATGAATTTTGGATATCCACCAGGCAAGGCTTATGCTTGTATGTCAGAAACGATGATCCTAACTTTGGAAGGTCGATTTGAAGATTATACTCTTGGTAAAGAAGTCCAAGTTGAACATGTTAAAGAAATAAGTAATCTTGCCTTAAAACATGGTTTTAAGGTATCAGGAATTCGTAGCTTTGACAAAGAATTAACCGATGAAGAAATCGAGATGATTAAAAAAGCTATTTAATTCATGAATTGGTTTCAGAAAAATTAATAAGGAGGATAATTAATATGACTTCTCGAGAGAGAGTTTTAGCCGCAATCAATCACCAAACTCCAGACAAAGTTCCTTTGGATTTGGGATCAACGCTCATCAGTGGTATTCATGTAAGTAGTCTTCATAAGCTCAAAGTATCCTTGGGATTAATTAAGGATAATGAACCAGTGAAAGTCTATGATCCCTTTCAAATGCTAGGGGAAGTAGACGATGATCTCCGGGATGTATTGGGAATTGATACGGTTCCATTGCCATCTATAAAAAATTTCTTTGGTTTTAAAAATGAAAACTGGAAACCATGGACTTTTTTTGATGGGACACCGGTTTTGGTTCCGGAAAAGTTTAATATTATGCCGGAATCGAATGGTGACATCCTTCAATATCCTGAAGGCGATCGTTCGGTTCCGGCTTCTATGAGAATGCCAAAAGACGGGTTTTATCATGATTCTATTATACGGCAAAAGCCAATTGTTGATGAATCGAAGCTAAAAGTGGAAGACCAAGTTGAAGAATATTCGATTATGGGCGATGAAGACCTGGCTTGCTATGAAAAAGAGGCAAAAAGACTTTACGAAGAAACTGACCGTGCGGTGGTTTTTGGTGGAGTGCCAGGAACTAACTTAGGTGATATTGCTTTGGTCCCTGGACCAGGCATGAAAAATCCTCAAGGAATTAGAGACGTTGAAGAATGGTATGTTTCCCTCATGACTCGTAAGGATTTTTTAAAAGAGGTATTTTCTCAGATGACTGAAATTGGTTTAAAGAATCTTAAATTAATGTATGAAGCTGTTGGTGAGAGAATTCAGGTTATCGTCCTTTCGGGGACTGATTTTGGATCCCAGAATTGTCCATTTATTTCACCAGCTCTTTATCGAGAACTCTTTAAACCTTATCACCAAGCAATGAATGAATGGATACACCAAAATACTCAATGGAAAGTATTTATCCATACCTGTGGCTCAGTATTTGATCTTCTTCCTGATTTAAAAGAAGCCGGTTTTGATATTCTTAATCCAGTGCAAGTTTCTGCAGCCAAAATGGACCCGAAAGAACTTAAAGAACATTTTGGTTCAGACTTTACATTTTGGGGAGGAGGAGTGAATCCTCAATCAACTCTTCCTTTTGGTTCTCCTGAGGATGTTCGTCAAGAAGTCAGATATTTGATAAATACTTTCAAACCTAATGGAGGGTTTGTTTTTGCTAATGTCCATAATATTCAAGCAAAAATTCCAGTAGAAAATTTACTCGCTTTTTTTGAGACCCTTCAAGAAAACCGTTAAAAATTAAATGGTATTAAAATTCAATAAGAAATATTCTCATCTTATAATTTAAATAGTTAATTAATAAATTGATATAATTATTTATTATCATGATAAAAATAGAGTTGGGAGGTGGAATCCGAATAATTTAAGATGTTCAGTTTTTAAAAAAAAATAAAACGAGGTGGAAAAGAACATGAAAAAGATGATGCTTTTTATCATGATATTAGTAGGTATTTTCAGTTTTATGATTCCAGCGTTTGCTGAAGAAAAATTACCAATTTCTGAACAACTTTATATTGAAGTTTCAGCACTAGGAAGCTTGGATTATTTTTATGATCATAAATTGGGAATGGAATTAGCTGGAAAATATTTGGGAGTTAAAACCGAGTATGTTGGACCGGCTGATTTTGATATGGCAGCCATGATCACCGCATTTGAACAATCCATTGCCAAAAAACCCCAGGGGATATTGGTGGTTGGTTTTGAGCCTTCGCTCGACGCAATTGTTGATAAAGCTATTGATGCTGGTATCCCGGTTGTTACACTTGATGCCGATTTGCCAGGTTCAAAAAGAATTGCCTTTGTTGGAACGGGCAATTATCAAGCAGGTTTTGAAGGAGGCAAAAAGCTAGCTTCTCTCGTGGGCGAAAAAGGGAAAGTTGCAATTATGACCAGACCGGGTCAATCGAACCTTGAAGAGCGAATTGTTGGATATAAAGATGCTTTAGCTCAATATCCTGATATTGAGATAGTACAGATTGCTGATACTCAGTCGGACCCAACGGTTGCTGCTCAAGCTGCTGCAGCTCTTCTTCAAAAGTACCCAGACTTAGCTGGTATTGGTTGTGTTGAAGCTGCTGGTGGGGCTGGGGCTGCTACCGCGGTTAACGAAGCTGGGAAAGCGGGTCAGGTTAAGATTGTTTCTATGGATAGAGGAAACGATGTTTTAGAATACATTAAAGACGGGATAATCTCTGCATCGGTTGCTCAGCAGACTGCTTTAATGCCATTTTATGGTACTCAAATTCTATTTAACCTTTATAATTACGACATTCCAATTTCCAGCGATAATGCAAAAGCTAAAATCTCAGGGACGCCAGCTGTCATAGATACTGGTGTTGTTATTGTAGATGAAACGAATTATGAATATTTTATGAGAGATTAATATAACCAAAGATAAATTAGTAATCACAAGGGAGCGTGTATCCATTATCACGCTCCCTTGTGATAATTGGTTATTTATTCAATTGAGGGGGAGTGTAGAAATATTAGTGATACTCATCGTTATTGGAGGAATTCATGGATAAATCAATAATTTTAGAAGCGCGAGATATCGTAAAAAACTTTCCTGGAGTTCGAGCTCTTGATGGAGTTCAATTTCAATTACAGAAGGGTGAAGTCCATGCTCTGGTGGGTGAAAATGGAGCTGGGAAAAGCACTTTAATGCACATCTTAGGAGGAGTGTATAGACCTGATAGTGGAGATGTATTCGTCGAGGGTAAGAAAGTTAAATTACAAAATCCTTACCATGCATCTCAGGAGGGGATAAGCGTTGTTTATCAGGAATTGAGTTTAGTACAAAACCTTTCAATCGCTGAAAATATTTTTGCCAATCGTCAGCCTCTTAAGCGTATGAAACTGGTTGATTGGAGTCTTTTATATCAAAAAACATTAGAAATATTAAAATATTTTGATTTGGTGATTGATCCTCGTACTCCAGTAAAAGAATTGTCGGTTGCTGAGCAGCAAGTCGTTGAAATTCTTAAAGCAATTTCCTGTAACCCAAAAGTACTCATACTGGATGAGCCAACTTCTTCATTAACCCAGGTAGAAACCAAACTTCTTTTTAAGAATATTCAGTTTTTAAAAGAAAAAGGAGTATCTTTTGTTTATATTTCTCATCACCTTCAAGAAATATTTGAAATCGCTGATCGGGTAACTATTTTTAGAGATGGAAAATATATTGATACTCGGAACATTTCTGAAGTAAATGAAGAACAGGTTGTAAAGCTCATGGTAGGTCGAGAAATTCAAAATATGTATGGAGATCGGAATTCAAAAGTCGGTAAGGAATATTTTCAGGTTGAAAATCTCTCTCAAGATGGGGTCTTCACTGAAATATCTTTTTCTTTGAAAAGAGGAGAAATATTAGGAATAGCTGGGTTAGTTGGAGCAGGAAGGACAGAGTTAGCCAGAGCAATATTTGGCTTAGAGCCATTTTCTGAGGGAAGTATAAGACTTAATGGGAAGGTTTTGTCAATACATTCTCCCGGTGATGCCATTCAAGAAGGAATTGCCTATTTGACAGAGGATAGAAAACAACAAGGGCTTTTTTTAAAAATGAGTTATCGTGAAGACTTGATAGCACCAGATATGAAGCGTTTTATAAAGGGTATGAATATTCTTGATGAAAGTAAAATAACTTCTTTTGCTGAACAATCACGAAAACAATTTAAAATTATTACTCCAACAATTTTTCAAAAAGTTAGAAACCTATCAGGTGGTAATCAGCAGAAAGTATTGTTATCTATGTGGGTAGGAATTAATCCGAAAGTCTTAATTGTTGATGAACCGACCCGAGGAGTCGATGTAGGAGCCCGAAGAGAAATCTATAAAATTATGCGAGACTTAACCTTATCAGGTGTTGGAATTGTTATGATATCATCTGATTTACCAGAAGTTTTAGGTGTAAGTGATCGCATTCTGGTAATGAGGGGTGGACGTATTGTTGGAGAATTTAATCAAAATGAAGCAACCGAAGAAAGAGTCATTACTTGTGCTACAGGTGTAGGAAAAGTGAACATGCTAACTTGAGAAAACCCATAAAGGAGAAATCGAATGAGTCAACTAGAGCAAACCAAAAACCATCGAAACCTATGGCGAAGCTTAACTGAAATTCATGAATTCATGATTTTATTTATTATTATTGGTGCTGTAATCCTTATGACTATATTGTCACCTATATTCTTTACTTCAGGAAATATCCTGGCTACTCTTTTAAGCCTATCGATCGAAAGTATCATTGCTATTGGAATGACAGTTTTAATGGTTTCAGGCGGTTTCGATATGTCTGTAGGTTCAACCGTTGGTTTTACCGGGGCAATGGCAGCAATGCTGATGGCCAGGGGAATACCAGTTATTTTAGCAATTTTGGTAGGGATAGGCTTAGGAGTTTTAATTGGTATGGGTAATGGCTTGATTATATCAAAAATTGGGATTAATCCATTCATTACGACTTTAGGAATGCTTAATTTAGTTCGAGGTCTTTTGTTGGTGATAACCAAAGGGAAAAATATTACCGGTCTACCTGATTCTTTTAAAATGTTAGGTCAAGGTAAGTTTTTTAATGTTCAGTATCCAATTCTAATCGCCATTATTTTGGTTATTATAGGAGATTTTTTACTGCGAAAATCCCAATTTTTTCGACAAAATTATTATATTGGTGGTAATGAAAGAGCGGCTTTGTTATCGGGAATTAATGTTAGTAAAATGAAAGTATTTAATTATGCCCTTGCCGGTGGATTAGCAGCGTTTGCTGGTATCATTATGACCGCTCGTTTGGGGGCGGCGTCGGTATCGGCGGGTACCGGTTTGGAGCTCAGGGTTATTTCGGCAGTTATTATTGGTGGTGCCAGTTTACAGGGTGGAGAGGGTACCGTTGCCGGTGCTTTTTTAGGAACCCTTTTAATGGCTTTGATTCAGAATTCTCTGACTCTTTTAGGGGTAGATGTTTACTGGAACACTTTTGTTATCGGAACAACTCTTTTAGTTGCAGTGATGATTGATACTTTAAGCAAAAAGAAAAAAGGCCTTTTATAAAAAACCTTATAGAAAAATAGCTTAATTCAAGGAGAATATGAATGAATACCTCAGAAAGATATCGAGAGAGAAATTTTCGTTCAGAAAAACGCATCAGAGAAGCGTTTCAATTTAAAAACCAGGAGTCACCTTATATTATTTACGACGTAAACTATTGGTTATTTGGCGCTTTACAGGAGGAAATTCCTGAAGGATATTGTAGCGAAGATCCTTCAATTATGACCAATTACCAAGCTCAAAAAATCGAAATCCATATGCGGGAATATCAAGATGTTTATATTCCTTTTTTAATGCCTTGGTTTGGAACCGGCGTTCTTGCTTCAGGATTTGGTATAGATGTTAAATTCCTGGACAAAATGGATCCAGCTGTTGATTTGCCAACNNTCTTAACACAATCCGATACATGCGAGAAAACACTGATTTTCCAGTAGGGGTTACCGATTGCCAGGGACCATTGACAACCGCTTTGCAGATTATCGGATACGATAAAATGATTTATTGGATGCATGATCATCCCGAGATGATTCATGATTTAATGCAACTGGTTACTGACTCTCTGATTGAATGGATTCGTGTTCAAAAAGAGATTGCTGGTCAAAGCCGGGATGATGATGCCTATGTATTAGGTGTAAAAATCCCTGGAGGCATCGGGGGGGTTTGGATTTCAGATGACGATTCGGTTATTTTTGGAAAAGATCTTTATCGGGAATTTGTGGTTCCTTATAATAGTCAGGTTCTTGAAGCTTTTGGGGGAGGGGTTATTCACTTTTGTGGTAGTGCAAACCAACATATTGAAAACTTTCTATCAACCCGTGGATTGAAAGCTATTCATAACCTCAACTTAGACCATCTTGATGAAGCCGCTCGCCTTCGTCACGCGCTTGCTGAGAAAAAGCTGGTTTATATGGTCGGAGATTTTAATCTCGAGGATAATCGAATTGATCATTATTATCAACAATTATTTCAAAAAATGAACTCGCAAGGGCTCATAGTGATTTCATATATTGCTCCGGCTCTATCTCTCCAAGAAGGTCAATATATAGATACTCGCCGGGATCCCGGTATTGGGAAGCGGATTGAACAATCTATTCAAAAACACAATCATTTAAAATAAAGTTTAGTTATCAATTCTAAGGAAAAATATGTTCAGAAGAAGAAATTGCAATGTTTAATTGAAGGAGAGTAAAAATGCTGCAATTTGATGTAGTAGGAGTTGGGCATGTCGCTCTTGATAACTTAGGAATTGTTGAATCCTACCCTCAGCTTGATCAACGGATCCGCCTAAAAGATTTTCTTCGTCAGGGTGGTGGAGAGGTGGCTACTGCTCTGGTGACCTTAGCTCGTTTGGGCGCAAAAGTCTCTTTCGTTGGGAAAGTGGGTGATGATGAGTCAGGAGAATTTCTCTCTAAGGAATTTCTTCAGGAAGGAGTAGATATTAGCCAACTCGTTAAGGAAAAGGGAAAAATGAGCCTGACTGCCTTTTGTATCATTGATCAAAAAAGCGGGAAAAGAACTATTTTTTGGTATAAAAATCTAACTCCTTTAAAGCTTGATGAAATCGATCCCGATTTTCTTTGTCAAGGGGAAATACTTCATTTAGATGCTCATGAACCGGAAACCGCTTATGATGCCGCCCGATACTTTCGCGAACATACTGAAGGAAGAATAATTGTCCTGGATATTGATAACTGGGATGAGCAAAGAGAAAAGTTAGTGACTTTAACTGATGTTTTAATCGGTTCAGAAACCTTTGCTAAAAATTTTCATCCTACCAATCCAAATATAGCTTTAGAAAAAGTTGCCGCTTTAGGTCCAAAGGCGGTTATTTTAACCCAGGGAGAAAAGGGCTGTATGGGAAAAGTCGGAAAAGAAACCTTTCATGTTCCAGGTTACCAGGTTAACGTAGTCGATACAACCGGTTGTGGTGATGTTTTTCATGGTGCCTTTGTATTTGGCCTTTTGAAAGATTGGGATATTCTTTACACGGCTCGTTTTGCTAATGCTGTTGCTGCCCTAAAGTGTACTAAATTAGGAGGGCGTACGGGAATTCCCAATTTGGCACAAGTTCAGGAATTTATAGAAAAATATAAAAATTCAAAAAAATAACTCAATTGAGAGATTAAAAATCTTTTTGAAAAATTACCACCATACCTTAAGAAGCGGTGCTTTTATGATTAATGGTTTAAGAAATTCAATGGCCTTTTCACAACCATCTTCCCTTGACATCACTGGATCTTCATGTTCAAAAGAGAGAACATAATTATACCCAACACTTAACAAAGCACTCATAACCTTTTTCCACTTTACGTCACCCCAACCGGGAACACGAAAGCGAAAACCACGATCCGGTCTCATCCA
>MTKZ01126277.1_pt1 | contig 17979 bp, 12 predicted proteins | sample 1042781 | NCBI WGS metagenome assembly MTKZ01 (sample SAMN06212207, study PRJNA360539) | anaerobic digester metagenome | biome: Wastewater treatment plant; material: sludge; isolation source: anaerobic digester fed with sludge from wastewater treatment plant | place: Denmark: WWTP Viborg ... | reverse complement strand
GCGCGGACCTGCTTTCCGGCCTCCTCCATGGTCTGGGCCAACCGTGAATCGGCGGCTTTGGCCAGCAGGCTGGTGTAGACCGAATCGGGTTTAATGGTCGCCTTGTTTTCCATCCCCTTTTCAAGACGGCGGTAGCGATCGGTCAGGATGTCCTGGCCGTCGGACAGCCGGTCTCGCTCCGCCCGATCCAGCTCGCCCAACTCCTCTGCCTTCCGACCGAGCGTGCGTTTGCCCAGCTCGCGGATGCCCTCCGCCTGCTTCTGCTCATCCGCCAGCAGCGTCTCCAGGGCCAACTGAACCGCCCCGTCGGAGAGCATGACTTTCTCTTCCTGGAGGATCCTGCTCAGCTCTGCGAGGACGCGTTTCTGCCCCTCAAGCGCGGGGACAAAAACGGGGCCCGGCGTACCCGGCCGCGTGGCCTGAGCCAGGCTGGGCCGGGCAATAACCACGACCAGGCAGGCCGCTGGCAGCAAGCAGCCGATCAGTACCGTCGGCTTGAGCATCCCGGCAATCTCCTACCGCTGCGCCCCGGCAGCCTGACCGCTGCCCACGCGAACATCATCCACCGATACCGTCAGACCCGGCTTGTCTGACCCAATCTCAACATAGACCGTCACCGTGGTCAAATCCTTCCATTCCGGAAAACTCGCGTCGATCGGGAAGTTGACCTCAAACCACCGCTCGGCCGGGATGGCGGCCATGAAAGGCCGGACTTCACGAACGTTCTGCAGAATGTCTCCGCTCTCGACGCCTATGGAAAGCGAGAGCTGAGCATCCCTCTCCCGCGGCTCGGCCAGGACACAAGCCGTGAGCCACCGATCCGGAGCCTTCACATAGGGGCTGAACCATATGCGAACCATGCTCCCCGGCGTTGAAGCCGTCAGGCAGCGCTCTCCCCCGTGCGGAAACTCCTGTCTGAGTTCCGGTCCGTCGATGTCGTCCTTACCCGCTCCGGTCGCATCCCACTCCCACTCGTCCAGCAGCCCCAGCACCGGACCCTCGAAATTAAACGCCATCTCGCTGCGGGGGCCGTACTCCTCTGCCATTCGCTTGTGGGCCCGCAACGAACGCCCGCTCGGGCTGATGTTCTTGTCAAGATGGCTGGCAAACACCAGCGGCTGGGCCATGCTGATCCACGGCGTTTCGCGCAGCAGACGCAGTTGGCGGACCGTGTTGAAAGCCAGACGGGTACCCGAGCCGTGAAGACTGTACTCGTTGACCCACAAAGGCTTGTTCGCATCACCGTGCTCGACCATCAGCCGGCGAACGGTGCCAAGCCACTCGCGGCCGAAAGGATTGCCGTACGCGTGAACGCTCATGGCGTCACAGTAATCTTTGGCCCCGTCCTCGTACAACCGTTCAATAAACCACGTCTTCCAGTCGGTCACCTTCAGGCGGTCGTCTTCTTTCACAATCCGATATCGCCGGCCGTTACGATCGTCGTTGACGACCCAACGCCGATCGGGCACCTCGATCCTGATCGTCGCCGAGGTCGACACCGGTGCATCCGGATGCTCAACGAACGCCCTCCGGAGAGCATTCGACACGCGACCTTCCATCAGCCAGGCGGTGAATGATGCGTCGAGAACAAACGGTTCCATCGCCTTCTTGTGCTCGTAGCTGCCGATGCAGACGCGAGCCTCGGGATCGAGCGACTTGATGATCCGATAGCTGNNAGCTGCGTTTGACCAGCTCGACATACCAGACCGGATCGCCGCCATGCTGGAACCCGATCGGACGCCCCGGCTCGGGCTCCATGAAGCGAAAGCCGGCCATGCCATCCGGCTCGTTCCAGATCTCGTAATGCTTGACAAAGCCGCCGTAGCGCTTCACGACCTCGGCCAGATAGCGTTCGTAGTCCGGCCAGGACTCCGGTTTGTGCGGAAGACAACCGGCCAGGTTCTCCTGCCCGCGTTCGATCAGCATCGCCTCGACGCCGGGGTGCTGCCAGGCCCAGCGCGGCGTGGTGGCCACGCACAGTGCAACACGGATACCCGCCCTGGCAACCGCGGGGATGACCGCGTCAGGCATCGTCCAGTCATACGTACCTCGCTCCCGTTCGACATCGTGCCAGCAGATGCCCACGCGCGAGGCCTGCACGCCCCACTTCGCCATCTATCTGGCACCCGCGGCCGCGCGCTCCCCGATGTTGGTCCGATGGGGGTTGTCATGCTCCCACCATCCCGACCCGCCATAAATCATCCCCCACGGGTCACCCATCCGAGACACAGGACGCGTGGTCGCAACGCCCTCTGAGGCCAGTGCAGAACCGCACCACCCGACCGCGAACGACACCGTCAGCACCGAGGCACGCAGACAGCATTCCCTCATACAGGCCGGCAACAACTCCTTAACTCCTCATGCGGCAGCACCGACCGACACCTCGCGGATCGCTGCCGCGCCTTACCGGACTTCGCCATAGATTTTTTTGCCAGATCGGTCTGCCTGATCGCACGGTCACGCCTGCTCTGGAACCCGTTTCCCCTTTCCCCGTCCTGAAGCCTTCCAAGCGGATCGTGGCCCCAGATCGGTGCAGCGGCCCCGGCCCCATGGGGATGCCTAAGGCCTTTTTCAGCACAGACTTATAACTCACCCAGTCGCGGGAACAAAGTCCGCCCGCCCCCAGTCTGATTCAATGACACCCAAGCCGCCTTGTACCATCCAATGGACCTGATCGATTCGGAAAAGATCCGCCTGAACCCTTGGTCCGCCAATAGCAGCCAAGACAAGTGCCCGCCCGCAGATGCCGATAAGTAAGCACCATGTTTTCAAGAGGTTGCGCTGCGACTCTCGGCTGAGCACCTTGAGAAAGCCTCGAAGCAGGCCGGGCAGGCAAACCAGGCGTAGCAACCGACCGACAGTGCTCCCGCCAGGCAGCCCGGTCATCGACCCGGCAAGACCTGGCTGCCGCGCCGACTCGAAGGGGACGGCGGTACGGGTATGAGAAAAAACCTCCCAAGCACGGAAGGAGAGTCGTCCAACCAACTGCTTTCATTGAGTGCCTGATGACAGCGGAATCGAACGACATCGCGTCCCGGAGTTCCAGGAAGCCAGCAGCGCCCCGTGCGGCAAGACTTGGTCTGCTTTCGGCGATTCTGGCAACGTTGGCGTGCGCGCAGCCGGCACTCGCTCAGGCGACCGCCCTGCAGATCAGCGCCATCGCCGATCAGGCCTCAGGCGTTCCGTTCCAGGTGATCGTCACGGCCGTGGACGGCAGCGGCGTTCCTACCCCTGTGGCGGTTAACACCACGGTGTCCCTTACCCGAGAAAGCGGTACCGGCGCACTTGGCGCCGGCGGCAACCGCACCATCACCGCAGGCACGAGTTCGGTCACCTACCCGGCCGCAACATGGACCACGGCCGGAGCCGGCAAGTCGGTTCGGGCAACCGCAACGGCCGGCGACCTGCTCGCACCCGCTGTGTCCAATCTGTTCACCGTCATCCCAGGTGCACCCTATAAACTTGTGTTTGCTGTACAACCGGCCTCGTCTGTGGCCGGCGTTAACCTTTTCCCAAGAGTCGCCGTTCAGGATGTCAACAACAACACCGTCGCCGCCGACCCCCCACGCAACATCACTTTGACTTTCCAGGTGAATCCGACCGGTGCGACGCTCAACGGCACGGTCACCGTGGCAACCAGCAGCGGCCTTGCCTCCTGGACCGCAGTCCAAGCCATGAACATCACCAGGACGGGCACCGGCTACAGGCTTCTTGCCTCTCATGACGGGCCCGCCCTGGCGGGGCCATCGCAGACGGTCCAAAGCAACCTGTTCAACGTCACGCCCGCCGCCCACCACCATCTGGCGTTCAGCACGCAGCCAGCCAACACCATGGCTGGGAATGACCTGCTGCCGGCCGTCAGGATCAGGGACATCTACGACAACGATTGCACTGCAACCCCGAATCGATCCATCCAGCTCTCGATCATCACCAACCCAGGCGGAGCAAGCCTGAGTGGCACGGCTACTAAGACGACCTCCTCGGGCGTGGCGACGTGGACGGCGGTCGAGAGCCTGGACATCACCGTACCGGCGGTCGGCTATCAGCTTCGGGCAGCCAATCTCAGCGCCGCCCTGCCGGGTGGCGACACCGTTGACAGCGCGCCATTCAACATAACCCACAATGTCGCCCACCACATGGCGTTCACCACTCACCCGGTCAGCACCGCCGCAGGGGCGGCCCTTCTGCCCGCGGTCACCATACAGGACGTCTACGACAACACCTGTACAACCGACACTCGAAACATCACGCTGGCCTTCGCCGCAAACCCCGGCGGCGGCACCCTCAACGGCACGGTAACGCTCCTGTCGGCTGCCGGCGTAGCCGCATGGAGCGGCGACGAGCTCATGAACATCACCGTGGCGGCGAACGGCTACCAGCTGCGGGCCTCGCACGATGGGCCCGCTTTTGCCGGTTCCGATACGGTGGACAGCGACGTCTTCGACATTACCGCGGGAGCCGCACATCATCTCGCGTTCACAACTCATCCGGCCGACCCGACCGCCGCAGGAGCCGGCCTGCTCCCGGCCGTGACCATTCAGGACGCGTACGACAACACAGTCACCGGCGACGACCGCACCATCACGCTCTCCTTCGCCGCCAACCCGGGCGAAGCGGCACTCAACGGCACTATTTCAAAGACCACCGCCGGCGGCATCGCAAGCTGGGAAGCGGGAGAAGGGCTTCATATCACTATTGCGGCCGACGGTTACCGGTTGCGGGCCTCGCACGACGGGGCCAGCTTCGCCGGTCCCGATACCGTAGACTCCAATGCCTTCAACATCATCGCGACGGCACCCCACCACCTGGAGTTCAGCACCGACCCGGTCAGCAGCATGGCCGGCGAGGCCCTGCTTCCGGCGGTCACCATTCAAGATGCGTACGGCAACACGGTGACCGGCGACGAGCGAATCATCACGCTGATCCTGATGAACGCCAACGGGGCCACGCTCAACGGCACAACATCGCTTCTGACCACCGATGGCGTCGCTCAATGGACCGTCGGCCAGGCGATGAATGTCACCACGCCGGGCATCGATTATTACCTGCGCGCATCACACAACGGAGCGGCCTTCGGGGGCTCCGACACGGCCGACAGCGCCAGTTTTGCCATCACCCATAACGTGCCGCACCACCTGGCCTTCACCGCCCAGCCGGTCAACACCATCAGTGGTCAGAACCTTCTTCCGGAGGTGACCATCCAGGATGCCTATGACAACACCTGCGACACCGACAATCGCACGATAACCTTGACCATCGCGGCCAATCCCGGCGGCGCAGCCCTCAACGGCACGGCCGCCCTGCTCAGCAATAACGGCGTCGCCGCCTGGACGGCCCTGGAGACCTTGAACATCACCAACGCAGCGACCGGCTATACCTTGCGCGCCACCGGCAGCGGCGCGTTCTCAGGCCCCGACAATGTCGAAAGCAGCGCCTTCAACATCACCGCCGACCCCGTGTTGAGCTCCTTCACCGTCGTCCCCGGGCCCAATCCGGTGACCGTCGACAACCCGATTACCCTCACCATCACCGCCCGCGACGTATACGGCAACGCGATTCCCTACTACGTCACCCTTCAAACCGTGCGCCTGACCTCGACCACCGCCGCCAACGGCACCAACGTCGACTGGGACAACGGTCCGGCCACGCTGACCGATCATCCGGACGGCACGGCCGACCTCGCGGTCGGTACGACGTTCGATGCGGGCGGCCGGGTCAACCTCGACATCACGAATCGCCGAGCCGAAACGATCACCGTCCATGCGCAGGATGCCGTTACCCCGGTCAGCGGCACCAGCCCGGCCATGAGCTGGAGTCCATGGTTCCCGCTGCTGCTGCATATCGTATCGCCCGGCACACCCGTGGCCGGCGTGCCATTCGACGTCGATGTTTACGTCACCGACCAGTTCGAAAACCTGACCCATGTGACGCAAGACTGCGACATCAGGCTCAGGCTGTCGGCAGGCACGGGAGTTCTCGGCGGCACGGTTGACGGGATGATCGCCGCCGGCACCAGCGGTACGACCGTCAGCGGCGCGACCTACAACGTGGCCGAGAGCAACGTCGTTCTGGTGGTCGACCGTCTCAACGGTGATTTCCTGGTTGCCGGCACCTCCGATCCGATCACCGTGACAGGCGCCGCGCCCGTGGCCCTGAGAATCGACACCATCGCCAGCCAGACGGCCGGCACACCCTTCGATGTGACGGTGAGAGCCGTCGACGGCTTTGGCAACGAGGCAAGTGTCCTCGACAACACCGACATCGACCTGCAGCTCTTGATGGGCGTCGGCGTCTTGTCAGGAACGATCACGGGCACAATGATTGCCGGGACAAGCTCGATCACCATCAGCGGCGTCGAACTGAACACCTCGCAGACCGCAGTCGTCCTCCGGGCCGGGCGGACCGGCGGCGACATCCTTGCCGACGGCGACTCCAATGCCTTCCTCGTCTCGCCCGGCACGCCGAGCAAGCTGACCTTCGAGCTGATCGGTGACCAGGCGGTCAATGTGGGTTTTATCGTGACGGCCCAGGTTCTCGATGACTACGACAACGTCGTCGGCGTGACCGCCGACACCGATGTCATGATCAGCCTCGCGACGGGCACAGGCACGCTGAAAGGCGCGCTCTCGCGAACGATCCCCACGGGCAACGGCTCAATCGTCTTCAGTGTCACATACGACACCGCCGAGGCGGGCGTCAGCCTGCGAATCGATCGCACCAGCGGCGACGTTCTGAACCCCGCGACCTCGAATGTATTCACCGTGGACCCGAGTTCGCCGGTCCGGCTTCGACTGGATGTCATCGGTCTCGTGACCGCCGCCTCACCCTTCAGCGTCACCGTGGTCGCCGTCGACCTTGCGGGCAACGACGGCAACGTCTCCAGCGACACCACCGTCCTGATCGCCCTCAACAGCGGCAACGGCAGGCTCCGGGGCACGTCCACCGGCGTCATCACCGCCGGCAGCCACAGCACCACGGTCTCCGGGCTCATCTACGACTACGCCGAGACCATCAGCCTCAGGGCCACGAGCATTGATGGAGACGTGCTCTCCACGNNCCGCACATCTCCGTTTTACGCAGCAGCCGGTCAATACCGTCGTCGGGGCCTCCTTGACGGTGATGGTCGAAATCACCGATGCAATAGGCAACCGAAGGTCATTCCCTGGCGACATAAGCCTGTCGTTGTTGTCGCCTTCGGGCTGCCCAGCCCTCCTTGACGGCACGATCATCGCGTCAGGTTTTCTGGGACTGGCCACCTTCGACATCCGCGTGCTGCAGCCCTGCGACGGCTGCCGGCTCTCGGCCGCCGCCACCGGACTCACCGGCGCCGAATCGAATCCGTTTGCAGTGACGGCCGGAACCGACATCGTGGGCAACAGCGTCGACCTGATGATCGAATCCGGCACGACCGAGCTCCTGTTGACCTACACGATCTCAGGCATGTCGGCCGTGGTCCCCTTCCGCCTTCGTTGGGGGCTGGAACGCGATATGACCAACGCCGAGGCTATCGACGAGGTGTTCGACAGCATGCTCGTCACGGACGAGGCTTACCTGCAACCCACCATGCATACGATTCCGCTCGGCGACGTCCGACCCTACCTCAATGGACGATTGCAGCTCGGCGACCAGATCGTCGTGCAGATCGACGTTGACGACTCGGTGTCGGAAACCAGGGAGGACAACAACCTCGACTCGACAACGCCGACGGTCAACCTGGTCAACCAACTGCTGAAGCTCAGGCCCCGCGGCGATGACCCGACCGCCGAGGTCACCTACGTTGTGAATAGCCCGGTCAACGTCTGGCCGTTCAAGATCCTCATCGGCCTGGACAACGACGGCGACGGGGGCATGGACGCTGCGATCGCCGAGAGCACCTGCCAGGCAACGGATTTGACCCCCGGCGTCCACGTTTTCAGCGTCAGCCTGCTATCGGCATTTGACTCCACGCCGATCGCCTCGGGTAAGACCATTTCGCTCGTGGCCCAGCTCAATCCGCAGCAGGAGTGGCTGGAAAGCGAGCCTCTCGCAGATAACCTCCAGTCGGCCACCATGAGCTACCCTGTAGACCTGGCGCTCTCGGCACTCGATCATGTGCGTGCACCGCACGAGCGCATCTTCGAGGTCAAAGTGTCCTACGAACTGAGCGACATGCCGGTCAGTGAGGATTTCATCATCGCCTTCTATGCCTCCGTCGATAACGACAACACAGTCAGCGAGGATGATATCCGAATCGAGCGTTGCACGATCAGCAACCCGGCCGACAAGACCCATGGGCTGCACACCCGAACCTTCCGCGTCTCCGTGCCCATGACCGTGCTGCCCGGTGCCGATTTCGTCCTCAAAGCCCGCCTCGACGACGCCGACGCCGTCACGGAAGTGAACGAGACAAACAATGCGATGGCCATGCCTCGTTACACGCCGGGCTCAACCCGGCACCTGTGCGGTCTGATCGGCTCGGCACCGCTGACTCTCACCATCCTTGGTCTTGTCGCCATGAGACGATCGATCCACACCCGCCCGCGACGCCGCACCTGTGACCTCACCACGTAGGGCACGGTCGAAGCGCGTAGGGCATGGTCAGAGCCGCCGAAGGCGGCGCAGACCTGCCACCCCGGACTCGACCATACCTGCCCTGCCCTCCCGGTCGCGACCACGCACAAGACCGGCCGATGGAGAACCACCGCGCCGCCTGTGCCCCCGCCGCTTGTTTGTGTCCCGAGACGGCGAGATGGGATATCATGCTCCCGATGTCATGTGAAGGAGGCCGTGACGATGCGTCTCGCTCGATCCGCAAACAACGCCGTTCACTCTCGTGTCAGCGGTTCATCGTTCATGCTCATGTTCTCGGTGACCGCCCTCGCGGCAAGCATGTCTTTCGCGGCCTCATCGTCNNCGGCCCCGTCAGGCTTCAACGATGGCGATCTGGTCGATGACGACACGCAAAGGCGACTGATCGCCTACCTTACAGACATCAATCAGTGGATCATGACCCTCGACGTGGGTAGCGGGACGCTCAAAAACACCAAGGACACCGCAACATCGATCTTCATCAACGGCAATTTTGCACGGGTTCTGATGGCCTCGCACACGATCACCCCGAACAAGGCCTGGCTCGACGAGGCTCTCCGCTGGTGCGACGGCTTTTGCTCCCAGCAGGAGAAGACAACCACGTCCCGAGGCGAGCCGGCGGGATTCTGGTCGGACCTCGGCCCCGGCCGCAACATCTACTTCGGCGACGCCGGCACCGCCGCCACCGCTCTGGCCATCGGTTATCGCTTCGCCGATGACGCTCGCAAACGCAAGTACATGGAGGCCATGGAGAGCATGGCCCGATTCGTCATACACGGCTCACAAGCCGACCCGCAGAAAAAAGGCAGGGACGCCACCCGCAGCTTCATCATCGCCGAGGGGCCCGATCGCGGCGCCCTGGGATGCGGCTACTATGCGGGCCATTTGAGCATGAAGCCCTACACCATCTCGACGGCCACGACGGGCGGCGCGTTCTTCTCCACACTCTATTCGGTCAAAGCCGATCCCGAATACCGTGAGGTGGCCCTGGGAGCCACGAAATGGCTGCTCCAGATACGCAAGGAGGACGGCGAGATCCCTTACACGCTGGACGGCGCAGTCCTCACCATTTGGCCGCTGGACACGCTCAGCTATTGCACCGAAGCATTCGTGGCTGCGGACAAGCATCTCAAGGACGATGAGCTGCGGTCATTGCTGCGCCGCCGGCTCCAGCCCACCATTCAATGGCTGCTCGCCGGGCAGCATCCCAACGGCTCATGGGGCGAGCTGCGAAGCCAGGACCAGCAGCGAAGCCCGCGGGCCGTGTCCTTGCTGACCTGGTACTACCACACGGTCGAAAGAGACCCGACGATCGCTGAATCGGTCCGCCGATACTGCCGATTCCTGCTCGATCCGTCCAACAGCAAGGCTTATGGCGTCAAGGAACTCGTCCGAACGACGGGCTTTGTCGGGCTGGCCGTCGCCGAAATCATCGCGCCCGGAAGCACCTTCTGATCTGGGAAGGCAGGGCATGGTCGAAGCACGTAGGGCACGGTCGAAGCCGCCGAAGGCGGCGCAGACCTGCCACCCGGGAATCGATCGTACCGCAGGTCTCGGTCGCTGCGGCCGGCTCGACGCTGCCCTACCGAGACGGCTTGAACCGCACCACGCAGCGCGAGCACCCGTCACAGATCCGCTCGCCGAACTCTGAAACGATGCCCGGCCCGAATTCCGTCGCCCACACGGCATGTTCCGTGTCACAGATGCAGTGCCCGATCTTGCCGGCAAGGTGCTGACGATTGGATCTGGCCAGAAGGTCGTACCACGGGCAGCAGGCCATCGAGATGGTAACCCCGTCGTCGTCGCGGCTCGCCTGGAAGTCAAATCCTTCGATCGTCAGCTTGGTCGTAAAGCACTCGCAGAGGGCCTCCATCCCCGACTCCAGGCCGGTCAGCGACTTCAGCTTCCGCGCCTGAATCTTGGGCATTACCTTCCAGACCTCCACATCGACATCCAGGGCCGCGTCGAAGCCATATCGCTCCTCCATCTTCATGAACCACAAGCCGTCGACCGCGGTGTAGCTGCGATGGAAGTACTCGGCCTTCTGTTGCTCGCTCAGTTCAATCATCGGCACACACTCCAGTTGAGCGACCTGAAATCGTAAAAGATGACCAGCCGCCACGATTGTGCCACAAATCCGGGCCGCCGCAAAGAGGCCGCCAGAATACTCAAGCCACTTATTTGATGAGCGTCCCATCGCCTGCCACAATGCGAACGGTTCCAACAAATCCGCGAGAAGGCCAAGGCAGCCGGCGAGTTCAGCCTGCCCTTCTACCCCGAACGTCACCATGGGCTGAGATTCAAGCCGGCGAACAGTCCAGTTGGAATGGTTCACCAACCGCGGCTACCCCTGTGTGCCACCATGAGCGGTACAACACGGCAGGCGCTTCGGACGACACTGACCAAAGCCAAGACCCGGCTCGATGCCCGCGAGCCGCCCGACCGGATCCTCACCATCAACGCCTGGAACCCCTGGACTCAAGATAGCTACCTCGATCCGAACACAGTAAACGGCATGGCTATCTGGAAGCCATCCAGGCGGTGTTCGGGCAAGCCGGCCAACCATCCTTGCCACGCGCGGTCGATGCTGGTAACTTGGCCCCTCGACGGGCACCGGCGTAACTTTGCCGCGGACCCTGCGCAAGGCAAACGTGAGAGTCCTGCCGGCCGACCGGTGATAGACAGGTTGAGCGACCATGCCCGATACCATAAAGAAAGACGCGCAACAGCGTGAGCCCAGATCCATCTGGGACAACGATCTGCCCGTGGGCGACTCTCCCCCCCGCCCGCCGGGGGTGCTGATTGTCACCGCCGTGGCCTATGGCTGCTGGCTGATCTTCCTATTGGTCATGACGATCCTGCGGATGACATACCACGCGTAGCCCGAAAGGCTCGCAGGCGGCTGTCGATGGTCAAGGATGATATTCCCAACCTCGACCCACTGATCCTCGATCACAACCTGGCCGCCCTGCGTCATGTCGATCCCGAACTCGCCCGGCGACTGGCCGATCTGCCCGATCCGGCCGGCGCCGCCCCGGTCCTCGCCCGCACCCGCGACGGCAGGCTCAATTTCCGCCTGACACCCCGGGACGGCACCACCGCCTGGTTCGGCCGGACGTCCATACCCGGCGTGCGGGCCGCCGCCCTGCCCGACCGCTTCGACGCNNCCAACGTCTTCTTTCCCGGAACCGCCGAGGGCACTGAGATTGAGATGCTGCTGCATCGCCTGGGGCCTCATCGCGCGCTCTTCGTCTGGGAGCCCGAGTTGGCACACCTGAAGCTGATGCTGCGATTGCATGACCTCGCCGACGCCCTTTCAGCGAAACGGCTTGTTCTGGTGACAGACCCGCCGGACAAACTGGCCGATGGTCTCTGCCAATGGCTCAAGAAGAACCCGGGCCACCTCTGTCCCAACCAGATGATGATGTTCCCCTGGCAGACACCCGCCGACATCGCCCCCGTTCGTCTGGCCATCGAGCAGGCCTACCAGAAGACCGAGCAGGATCGACGGACTGCCCTGACGCAGGTCCGCGATCACTGGCAGCCAACGCCGCCGCGCGACCCTGCCGCGGCCACGCCAACGCATCTGCTCATTGTGGCTCTCCATGCCCTCGACGAGGCATGGTCCACCGCTGACGCATTGTCAGCGGCGGCAACCAGACTCGGCTGGCGGGCCACGATTTCCGACATCCGATCGCCCGCTGACATGCACTCACTGGCCCGGGCCAGCCGCGTCGTGGAATCGCCGCATGGTGCCGCAACCTTCTCCATACTGCTCGATGTGGTGCGGGAGCAGGTCGCCGACGTCCTTCCTGCTGGACTTCCCGCCATCTGCTGGCTCAGCCATCGGGCGGACGCATTCCATCGCATCGGGCATGACCCTGTAGCCGTCACCGGCCCCGAACTGGCTGCCAGAGCTGCCAACATCGGGATGGACCCGCGACGACTCTCCGTCTGCCCACTTCCCTGTCTGGCCCCGGTTCATCTTGAGTCACTTGAGAACGAGCGACCGCTGGACGTGGCCCTGATCACCGGCGCCAGCCCCCTCGATGCTGCCGCTCTCGCCCCTCGTCTGCCAAGCTACGCCCAGATCTGGAAGGCGTCAGCCGATCTCCTGGCAACCCGAATCGACACCTTCACAAGCGACCAGGCCCAGGCAATCCTCAGCCGGACCGAAGAAAAGGCACGTACCCNNAAGGCACGTACCCGCATCGACGACCCGCAGACGCGCGAGGAGATGTCGCGAAACCTGGCCTTTTGCCTCGCCCCTTCACTCATCTGCCGTTTTCTGGCCGAACAACTGAGAGCAAGCCGCCTCTGCTTCCGCATCTATGGACCTGGTTGGGCAAGCGTGTTCCCCGACCATGCCGGCGAGCACCTGACGACAATCCGCCAAAAGGTAGACGTCCTGTGTCGCACCAAGGTCGTCATCCATGCCGACGTGACGGGCCTGCTCACCGGCGATGCCCTCCTGGCCGCCGGATGTGGAGCCGCCGTCGTGGCCCGCCAACATCCGTCGAACGCGCTGCCCGGCGGGCTCGACACGCTGCTCACCCCTGACCGCGAGATGCTGACGTTCCTGGCAATCCGCGAACTGATCCCCGCCTTGCGGCGTCTGCTCGACGATTCCTCGTACCGGCGAAAGCTGACCGCCAGGGCCATGCAGCGATGCCTAGCAGATCACATGCCAGAAAGACGTCTCGAAGTCCTGAAAACTGCCGCAACCTCTGTGTTTTGATCTTGCCTATCTTAACCTAACCTCTTAGTCCGAGAAAACTTCCGGCGGATTCACCGGATGATAAAGTTTTGCGCAACGCGCGACCGATAAAAGCGCAGGTATTGGTTCGCAGAGTCGAATCTTGCGACTGCAGTTCAGGGCAGGGTGGATGCCCAGAGAGTCTTATCCGTACACATTGGAAGGTTGCTAGGACCATGAGAACCATCGCCATCGCCAACCAGAAGGGCGGTTGTGGGAAAACCACAGTTAGTATCAATCTGGCCGCTTGCCTGGCTCGGGAGGGTCGCCGGACACTGTTGGTGGATATGGATCCCCAGAGTCATTGTGCTCTGGGCCTGGCAGTGCCGGAAGACCAGATCGAAGTCAGCGTCCACGATGTCATGATGCACCGTAACAACGGCGACCGCATCGACATCAGCCGCTGTATCTGGCAGATCACTGCCAACTTCGACCTGGCCCCTTCCACCACCGCTCTATCGCAGTTTGAACTCGTCGGGCCGACGCTGCCTGATGCGGAGCAAAGGCTTGGCGATGCCCTTGTGTCGGTCAGCGACAAATATGATTTCGCGCTCGTCGACTGCCCGCCGCATATCGGCTTGTTAACGTTGAACGCCTTTCATGCCGCCGGTGAGGTCATCATCCCTGTCGACACCGGGTACTTCTCGCTTCAGGGCCTGACCAAGCAGCTCGAGACCCTCGATGCCATTCGTGCCAGTCGCCAGAACCCGCTTGAGATTCGCGTTCTGGCCAATCTCTATGATGTTCGGACCAAGCTCGGTCGCGAGATCCTCAACGAGCTGAAGCGCAAGTACGGACATGTGATGTGCCACACGTTCATCAACTTCAACACCAAGCTGCGTGAAGGAGCCAGTTTCGGACAGCCCATCACCGAGTACGACCCGAACAGCATGGGGTATCGCGATTTCGCCCGCCTGGCCCGCGAATTGATCTCCTCCGGCGGTCCCGAGATGGTCCCCACCGCGATTCTGCGGCAGGCCGACGACCTGGCCGAACGCGCCGAAAAGCTTCTGGCCACCAGCAAGCCGCTCTTCGGAAAAGACGGCTTCAACGAACTCGCCAACGAGATACCAGCCACACCCGAAGAAGTGCAGCAGAAGATCGAGTGCATCTACGGCGTCCGCAAGACGAACGAGGGAGTTCTGTTCGCGACACAGGCGCCGGGCGCCACCCATGTGGCCATCGCCGGCGACTTCAACAACTGGCAGCCCGGAGCGACGCTCATGGAACGCAACGGCGACGGAAACAGCTTCGTGGCTCTCCTGCCGCTGCCTCCCGGCCGTTATCGTTACCGCTACGTCATCGACGGCCAGTGGAAGAGCGACCCGAACAACGAATACGTCGAATCCAACCCCTTCGGCGAACTGAACTCGGTCGTCGAAGTCTGATCATCAACCCCAATACCCAACAGGCGGCGCGCCATCCTCCGGGGCACGTGGCGAGCCGCCGCGTTTTCGTTTATCCCCGGCGCCCGGCCTGGTAACAGCGAAAGCCTCTCATGTGATCCTGCCACCGATGCAGTCACGGTGCCGACAGCGGACCAGTCTCAGGACGGGCGGTGTGCCCGCCTCGCTGACCGTCATGCCTTGTCGTCGGGCCGGTGACCGCGTTGTGGCGCCGGCAGGTCCATGAAAATGGTCAATCGCTCCAGATCGGCGGGATTGAGGAGCCTGCGAAGATATCGCTTCGCCGCTCCGATGCCGGTCCGGCGGCTCATGTGCATCAGCACGATGTGCGGGCTGCGAACGCGCTCCAACAGTTGAGGCAAGTCATCAATGTAAGTGTGCTGGCCTTGCCGAGCGCGGTCCAAATGGTCCGGCTCAAAGAAAGTGCACTCAACAATCAGCACCTCGGCGTTGCGGACATGGTCTCGGTCCAGGAACGGGCCGATGGCCGAATCGGAACAGAATGCGACTCTCGGAATCTCGAGCCGGTCTTCCACGATCTGGCCCGACCGCTTCAAGTCGGCAATCTGCTGGCCGGAGAGGCTGACAAACTCGGGCTTCAGCTTCTTGCGCACCTCCACCAGCGAGAAACCCAGCGTCGGCCCCGGGTGGGAGACCCTGAAGGGCCGGATCACCAGCGACCGGTGCAGTTGAAAATCCTCGTCCTCGTCCACACCAATGATCCTGCCCGGCGAGACATGCCCCTCGATGCGTCCCCAGACCTGCAACAGGTCCTCGATGGCCGGCACCAGCTTGTGGTGAGCCAGTACTGTCCCAGGGGGGTTGCCCTGAAAGTTGCGTTGGGAAAAGTAGTAAGCCAGGCCCGCCGCGTGATCCATGTGCCCGTGGGACAAGCAGATATGATCAATCCCGATGGCCTCACGAGGGGCCCGGCCGATGTCAAAAGCAACGTTCATTTCGGGCACGATCATGATCGTCTCCTCGCCCGCCAGGCTGAAGCCCTGGAGACGAACGCCGCCAACCATCTTCTCAATCAGTCTGGAAGCCATTCGGTCACTATGTCCAGAAAACCCCGTTTTGCCAAGGGGGGCCCCTGCCGGATTGCGTTTTTTGGGGCGGCGGCTATATCTGGTGCCGAGCGTTTCGGTTATACTCCAGATCTGGTGCCTGTCCCGAATCATGCCGCTCATTTGTCCGGGGTGGGTACCGGCTGGTCGGCTCGAATCGGTTCGGCGGACAGAACGGGCTCTGGCGGCAGGTAAAGAACCATACGGCCGGAAAGCTTTGCGGGCTGCAGGGGTGCTTCGGGCCTGCAGAGCTCCTTGACGGCGGCCCGCACGAAGCTAATCCGCCTTAGGCACATGAGCATGCGTTGCCCATACTGCAAGGAAATCAACCAGGATAAGGTCATCGACTCGCGTCTCAGCGAGGGTGGCGAAGTCATTCGTCGGCGGCGCGTGTGTCAGTTCTGCCGCAAACGGTTCACCACCAAGGAGCGGGTTGAGAACGAGGTCAGGCTTCTGGTCGTAAAGCGCGATGGCACACGCGTCCCCTACGACCGATCCAAAGTCCTCGCTGGCCTCCAGCGGGCCTGCTACAAACGGCCGGTCGATGACGGCTCACTGGCCAAGCTGGTCGACGCCGTGGAGGACGCGGTCTTCAGGGAGTATGACCGCGAGGTCAGCAGCCAGGCTATCGGAGCACTGGTCGCCGAGAAGCTCCGCGAGGTCGACCAGATCGCCTACGTCCGCTTCGCCAGCGTCTATCGCCGGTTTGCCGATCTCGGCGAACTGATCGACGAAGCCAAGAGCGTCTACGACAGCAGCCACAGCGATGTCCCCGGCCAGCAGAGTTTGTTTGACTAAGGAGAAACGCAGAGGCAATCATCGTGTGAAACCGGCATCTTGCCGGTCAGACCGCCCCTCAGACTCATCCGCCTGGCCAACTTTTTTNNAACTTTTTTCGTTCTGCCAGTCCTTGATCAGACGAATCGCCAGCAGCACCGACAATAACCACCATGGCGTCGCTCTGGCTGCCGCCTCACGCCCTGCCGGGCGGCGATTCGGGCCCTCCACGCGCCCGTCCTCAGCGGGTACAGCGCATGGCTGTCTGCCGCACGGCCTTCAATCGTCCATCATCCATCGCTCGGTTGACTTCCGCCACCCACGACTCAAAAACCTTCAGCCTTATCAGCCGACGCGTCAACAGATGATACGCAACCCCAGGCTCGGTCATCCGCAACGGCCGTCCCATCGCCTCAGCCTGCCGTGAGCCCAGTCCCATGCCAATAAAAAAACGCGCTTTTTGACCCGTTCGTCAGTCGTCGCAGTTCGGATCAACTGGAAGTTGGGGCCCGCTCAGGCATCGCTGCAAGACGATAAAATCGGACTGATCAACATCGTTGTCCTGGTCGAAATGCATCATCTGGCAAGCCGGCGCAACCGTTTCAATTCCCGGACCTGTCCCGCAATCCTCGAAAAGGGGCAAGTCGTCGTTGTCAGCATCGCCGTCATGGTCGTAATCGCCCGGAAGAGGTGGAACAAACTCGTAGGCCCCCATGTCCACATGCAGGTTGAGAATCCGCGGATGGCCCAGAAGATCGATTGTGAGATCCGCCGGCACGGTTGCGGTGTCGCCCGAGTCCACGCAGGGGGAACCTGCGGCGAGATTGAATCCGAGCACGGCGTAGGCGCTGCCCGGACCGGCCAGGCTCGAAAAGTCACCCACGACTGTGACGGTGGTCGGGGTGTTGGCGGTAATGTAACCGGACCGCGGCTGGGTCGTGTTGGGGCGAAGGAACATGCCCACCAGACCGTCAGGCTGGAACTGGCCGGCTGCGTCCGTGAAGGTGGTTGTCCCCGTCACCGGGTCGAAGCTGGGAGCGGCCGTCCATGAACCCGAAGGACCGTCGACCCATTGGGGCGACAGGTCTGTGTTGCCGTTCGCAGCTCCCCCGTACGGGATGATACCGTCGTCGGCCACCGAATCCTGGATGCAACTGTAAGTAACTGAGGGCGTGCTGCTCGCGTCGTAGATCGACCCTGGGCCGACGACCGTTTTGACCTGGTTCGCCCAGAAGGCGCAGTTGGCAATGGTCGAGTTGCTTTGAGTATTGTACACCGCTGAGCCGGTAGCCGTAACACTGTTCCTGCTGAACGAACAGTTGATGATCTGGGGCTGGCACGACTGGTTGAGTACGGCCCCGCCGTACGCGCCCGAGTTTCCGATGAACGCACAGCCGGCCATCAG
>MTKZ01002618.1_pt2 | contig 17982 bp, 16 predicted proteins | sample 1042781 | NCBI WGS metagenome assembly MTKZ01 (sample SAMN06212207, study PRJNA360539) | anaerobic digester metagenome | biome: Wastewater treatment plant; material: sludge; isolation source: anaerobic digester fed with sludge from wastewater treatment plant | place: Denmark: WWTP Viborg ... | reverse complement strand
CAACCAGGGCGGCAACGCCTATTACGCGGTGGAGACCCTCCGCCGCTACCTGGCACGCACGGAAGACCGGGAGGCGATAACCCCGGTCCGCGTCCTGCTCGACCGTGTCTTGCACTATCACACCCCTGCGGACTGGGCGTGGCCCGGAGTACCTCGAACCCAGGACGACAGCCCGGACGGCTGTTACACCGATACCTGGTCGGAACCGGACAAGATGAGCATGGCGGGCACGGCCTACCTCCGTTTCGCGGAACTCACGGGCGATGAAACCTTCGTCCCCGGCGCGCTGCAGATTGCCGATACGCTCCTCGGCAAACTGGTCCCGGGGGAGGAAACCAGCAGTCCCCTTCCTTTCCGGGTAAACCTGGAAACGGGCGAGGTGCTCGACTCCTACACGGCGGGCATGGTCTTTCCCGTGATTTTTTTCGAGGCACTGGCAAAACGGGAAACCGAAAAGCGGGAGATGTATATGCAGGCCCGCGATGCGCTTTGGGACTGGGTGCTCCGTTATCCGGTGCGAAATAACTACTGGTCCGGCTACTACGAAGATGTCAAAAGCAATCACGAAAATCTGAACCAGCAATTACCGATGGAAACCGCCCGGTATATGCTGGAACACCTTGACGACGAACCGGAATATGCCGAACACATTCCCGCCTTGATTGAGTGGGTGCGCCTGCGTTTCGGCAAGACAAAACAGTACGGCGCCACCAGTATCCGGGAACAGGACGTATGCTTCAAGGAGATGAGCAGCCACACCTCGCGGTACGCCTCGGTGGCCGCGGGATGGTGGGACGCGTGCGAACGGCGCGGCCTGCTCGACGCGGAAAAACGGGCGGCACTCCACGAAGAGGCGCGGGCATCGCTGGCCTTGTGTTCCTATTCGACATGGAGTCGGTTTTCCAAGGAGGAGCGGTCCCTGAATTATACGGGACTGGGCTTCGTGGAACCCTGGTTTTCAGATTCCTATTTTGATTTTCTGCCCCATGTCATGGATGCTGTGCGACTGCTGAAACTGGACTAATTCCGGTTACTGCAGATCCTATGCGAGCGGTACCCGCAACCCTTTGGGCTATTCAGATTTTTCTCGCAACCATGAGCCGATAATCCACCAAACGCGGATTATACCGTCGGTTCCCAACCGGGTTCATAGTCCCGCTGCCAGAGGCCTTGGGCCTCGGCGTCATCGAGAACGTGTCCCTTCTCGTCGCAGCGCAGGACATGCCCCGTGCGATAGGCGATGTTGCCCAAATGCGCAAGGAGCGTGCTCTTGTACCCGGTTTCAATATCGCAATTCAGGGAGGATGGGGTTTCTGAACGGATGGCGTTAAAAAAGTTGATGACGTGATCGACGCCGCCCACATCCCCTTTCTTTTCTTCCACGGTTTTTCCATCGCCGTCGCGCAAGAGATACTTGTCGTGGCCGACAATGAGGCTTCCGTTTTCACCATAAAAGGTAATGCCGACAAACATTCCTTCCGGGCCGGGCTGATTACAGCTGAGTCCTTCCCAGGTGAGCGTCTTGCCCCCATCGAAGTCATAGCTATACATCTGCGTGTCGGGCGTTTCCTGGTCGTCATCATAGCGATAGCGCCCACCGGCGGCGGTCACGCGTTTCGGGTACTCCACCCCCAGCCCCCAGCGGGCAAGGTCGAACATATGGGTGCCGTTGTTGCCCGCTTCGCCCGTACCATACCGCCAGACCCAATGCCAGTTGTAATGAACCACATTGCTTCGATAGGGCCCGCGCGGCGCGGGCCCCTGCCACAGGTCATAGTCCAGGTTTTCGGGCGGTGTGCCGTCCTCACCCCGGCCCATGGGCCCGCGCAGTGCGGCATACCACCCCCGGGCATAGTAGGAAAGGCCGATGGCGCCTTCCAGCAGTTTCGTCATGCCTTCGGTAATCACGGCGGAGGAACGGCGCTGGGCGCCCATCTGCACGGCGCGCTTGTATTTTCGGGCGGCTTCCACCAGCAGTTCCCCTTCGCGGGGGTTGTGGCAGCAAGGTTTTTCCACGTACACGTGCTTGCCCGCTTTGCAGGCGAGAATGGCGGCGGGGGCATGCCAGTGTACCGGCAGGGCAAAGGCGACCGCTTCCACTTCAGGATCGTCGAGAATGCGGCGGAAATCGGCCACCTCTTCGGGCACATGGCCGCTCGCCTCCCCTATGGCGGCCTTCCCTTCCGCCAGGCGATTCCGGTCGACATCGCACACGTATTTAATCCTGCAGCCGGGCGCTTTTAAGAAATCCAGGGCGAGCGCCTTGCCCCGGTTCATGCCGACGACCCCCACCACCACGGGGTCGGCGGATGTTTCCGCCTGGGCTGCGGCCTTCAAGCCTGCTGTCAATACCGCGCCACTTGCCATTGTACGTCCTAAAAATTGTCGGCGATTCAGATGATTTGGCATGCAACACTATCTCCTGATTGTCTTAAGGGATCATCCTATCGGAAGGAAACGTCTGTGTCAAATAAAACTACTCTCTCAACTGCTGGAATGTAGATCAGCAAGATAAATATAGGTCCAACACGCTAAAGTGCGAACAACACACCTGATTTATAACCACAGCCGGAAAGACACTCTTTTGGAAATGGCTTTGCATTCATTGCAGCCGTAATATACACTACATGCTTAAAGAATAGTATTCCCGTCCAGTCTTAATGAAAAGAATTTCATCGTGGCAACGCTTTATGTAGAGACATCAATTGTCAGTTATCTTCGGCAGCCGCTCAGCAACCAATTGATTGCTGCGGCCAGACAAATGCTCACTAGACGGTGGTGGGAAGACCAGCGACATGGGTATGAGCTGGTTATCTCTCAATATGTTATTGATGAAGTTGCTGACGGTGACCAGCATTTGGCACTAGAGCGACTGGAAACCTTGAAGGGGCTCCCCTTGTTGGAATTGGCGCCCGAAGTTGATATTATCGCCGAGGAAATAATGACACGTTCCATTCTGCCTCCCAAGGCGCAACTTGATGCACTACACATCGCTCTTGCGGCATACCATCGGATAGACTACCTGTTAACGTGGAACTGCAAACATATTGCAAATGCAAGAATTCTTCCGAAAATACATCAGGTGCTCAACGATCTGGATTACTGGATACCTCTAATCTGTACCCCGGAGGAAATGCTCGATGACGATGCCTACTAACCAGGGCCAAAGCGGCGATACAACCATTGCAGCCATACATAAAACACGGGAACGTTTGTCAGACGCCTGCAACGGTGATATACGCGCTATTAGTGCTGCAGCGCGAAAGAGACAGCAGGAATCCGGACGCCCAACCGTCTCGTATGCAAAAAGTCCAGGACGCAAAACCAGGACCGTCTCGAAATAAATTGAGCATTCTGTGTCGTTTGCCCCCCCCCTCATTAGTCCCTTTTGAATTCCAGCACGGGCTTCAATCGTTGCGCCCTGCGCCTGACAAAACAAAATTATATAAATCCGGTGCGCGGGAGTCTGTTCCTCCTGTTGTACGTTTTCTCGGTTTGGAAGCATTTTCGCGTAAAACCCTCCTCGACAAGTGCGTCAACTAAATACTTGGCTTCCACACTGGACCGGAATTTCCAAGGTCCTGCCGACCCACTGAAACCGCTACAGATAACGCACAGTCTAACCGTAACAATGCAAGAAACACGCACATATGTCCTGCCGTCGGGTATCGGCATGCTCCTGTTGTGCGCCTGTATTGCAGGCGCAAGCGCAGGGGCAGTGCTGCCCCATGCCCCGCTGAACTGGCTGGGCGCCGGGCGTCACGATACGCAGCCCATACCGCTAGGCACCGGCATGCCCGCTATGGCCGGAGCGTCGGAGCAGGCCTGCGCCTGGATGCCGATGAAATCCAGCCCCGGCGAGGCGACCCATGCCTGGAGCGAGCGTGAACTGGCGGACTGGAAAACGCAGGGTAAGGTCACAGCGCCCCGCATCCTCATGGCCAAACTGGCCGCCGGACAAGATGTCGAGGCGGTCAACCAGTACCTCCAGGAAGCGGCGCCCTGGAGCGGCGTGGGTTCCAAATGGCTGCTCTTCAAAGGGGACTATGATTTTACCCTGGTCAGCCTGACCACGATTCTGTACCTGTTCGGCAACACCCCGAACCTGCTGTACCCGGAAACAGTGCGGCACCTGCTGGACGTATTGCTGACCGAAGAAGGCGATACTCCGCTGGTGACGGTGCCGTTCACGTTCGGGCTGGTGCTGGACACGGAAAACCACCACCTGATGACGGAAGGCAGCCGCTACCTGAAAAACCAGTGGCTTCACCTGTACGGTACGGAAGCGCAACGCGCCGACCCTGCCTACGACAACAGTGCGAACGGCCTTGGCGACTGGCTTTCGGAATATCTCGACCTTATGATTCACGAGGGCGTGTATGAGTTCAATTCGGATCCCTATGTGGGCTACACGTTGCAGGCGCTGCTGAACCTGGATGCCTTTCCTGAATCACCGGTACTTCGCAGGAAGGCCCGGTACCTGCTGGACATTATGAACCTGCAGTACGCCTTGGGCAGCCTGGGGCTGCGAAGCAACCCGCCATTCCGGCGCCGGTATGAAAAAGCCGAAAGCACGGAATTGAACGATGATCCCCATGCCGCTTATATGCATACCTGGCTGCGCCAGTCTCCGCAGGAGGTGCCCGCCGAATGGAACTACGGTCGTTATTCCGGACACGCCCTGCTCGCGGAATTACTACCTTATCGCCTGCCCGATGATGTGGCGGCCTGGACCCTGCGCAAGGGGACTGAATATTATGTCCGGTTCGGACGCGGCCCGTCCGCCTGCCCGGAACTGTACAGCGGCGGGCCGGGCTACCTGTTGAGCGCAGGCGGCGCCAACCGCGGGTTCCGCTCCCATATCGTCGCCCGACCCATTACCCTGTTCCTGCCGGACGGCGCGACGAAAATTCAGGACTGTATCCATATCCGGGGCAGGGGGCATTGGGTCTCATGGAACAACACAGGCGTCTACAACCGATTCGCCTGCGCCAACGGGCCGGTCCATGTCCCGGCTCACATGAAAGCTGCCGCGGTGGACGGTGACTGGCGTATTTTTGCTCCCGAAGCCCCATCGCGCCTGTTGATCGCCGTCTACGATGATTCGCAGGTCGGACTAATCGCGCTCTTCCCGGAAACCACCCGGGATCCGCAGGCGTTATTGGCGGCTATCATGGAAACGAACCCTGACCCGGCGCTATTACAGAATCGGTTCGCAAACCCTGACGGCACGGTTCTGGAATATGAGCCCGACGCGCCCAAGGGCACCTGGGTACTAAGATCCGTCAATGGCCGCGAACCTGAACGGGTGTATGACACCTGGCCCCAGTTCGAGGGCGTGATAGCGTCCCTATCTTTTGCCCGGTAACGAAACGGCTTACACGTTAAACCGGAACAGCAGCATGTCGCCGTCCTGAACGACATAGTCCTTTCCTTCTAACCGCACCCAGCCTTTTTCCTTGGCTTTCGCCATGTTGCCCGCTTCCCTGAAATGGTCGTAAGACACGGTCTCCGCGCGAATGAAGCCTCGCCTGATATCGGAATGGATCGCCCCGGCGGCATCCACGGCATGGGTTCCTCTGCGGATGGTCCAGGCGCGCACCTCGGGCTCTCCGGCCGTGAGGAAACTGATAAGCCCCAGCATCTCGTAAGCAAACTGGATGAATCGAATCCGCGACTCTTCGCCCAGTCCAAGTTCCTCGCGGAAGGAGGCCCGCTCTTCCTCAGGCAGTTGGTTTACCTCCATTTCCAGGGCGCCGCAGAATTCGATGAGTTTTAAAGCCAGTTTTTGGGTAACCTCGTGGAGCCCCGAAGGATTGTCCTTGCCTATGGCATCGTCTCCATAGTTACCCAGCACCATCATCGGTTTTTGCGACAGGAAGGTGAAGTTTCTAAGGGAGGACTCTTCCTGTGCGTTCAGTTCAAGGGTCCGCAGCGGCGCTCCGGTTTCGAGATGCTCCTTGCAGCGCACCAGCAATTCGTGTTCCGTGTCCTTTTTATGTTCCTTTTCCAGACGCTCGATACGTTTCTCGACAATGATGAGGTCAATGAGCTGCAGTTCCTCTTCCAAGGCGATAACATCCCGCTCCGGATTTACGCTGCCCCGCGGATGCATTATATTCTCATTGTCGAAAGCGCGTACCACGTGCACCAGCGCGTCCGCGTTCTTCAGCAGGTTCAGGGCGGCGCTATCCAGCGCCTTGTCCTGGTCGGTCCCTTCCGCGGGTGCGATATCAATGAATTCTATTTCGGCATAGGTTTTCTTTTTAGGTTTGAAGATATCCGTTAACGCGTCCACCCTGGCGTCCGGCACTTTGATCACCGCCACATTGGCTTCCCGGCTGCCATAAGCCCCCACTTCTGCCGTGGCACCCGTAATCGCGTTAAAAACCGTGGTTTTCCCGGACCGTGCGAAACCGATCAGACCTACTTTCATTGGACTCAATCTCCCTGGGTTCGAACATGGGTATCAGGAACTCCATTTTATCACAGCGGCGGTCTCAAGAACAGAAGAATTGATAATGGATAGTGGATAATGGATAATTCACAGGAAAGCGCACGGGCTGCTGGCAGTATCACAGCACGGGGTACAGGCATCCAAGACTCAGAGTACAGGCAAAACGTGTGCCTGAAGTACGCCGAAAATACCGGGGCGTGATATCAACGACTTCAATCAATACAGAAGACCCTCTCGTTTTGAAACCTTTTGATTCACAAATTATTACGGGCAGCCGGTTACGTTCCGTGTGGAAACTGGCTTGGCCCCTGATTACCTTGAACCTGGTTAACGGCACCCACGGGTTTGTCGACCATGTACTTATTGGCCACTACATCGGTTCCTCGGACAATGCCGCCAACGGCGCCATCGGTGTTGCCTGGCAGGTTTTTATGGTTATCGTGGTATTTGTCGTTTCCATTTTCCAAGGCATGAATGTGTTGATTGCCCGGTATTCCGGCAGGCAGGACCGAGCCACCATCAGTGAGGTCTTCCATTCCGCCTTGCTGGCCTCCATTTATTGTCTCGTCTTTGTATTGGCGCCGCTGGGCTACTTTTTCTCCCCCCTCCTGTTGAATGCCCTTAACGTGGCGCCGGAGGTACATGTCCATGCCCAGCCTTATCTGCGGCTGCTGTTCCTTTTCGGCACCCCCCTGTTCCTGATGTTTCTGTTAACAGGGGCATTCAATGCTTCCGGAGATCCTAAAACCCCCCTTAAACTGGGTATCCTGACCACCATACTCAATATTGTCATCAGCACCATACTGATTACCGGGATGGGACCGTTCCCGGCCATGGGGATTATGGGCGCCGGGCTGGGTACCGTGCTGGCGCCTATCTTCAGTTGCGCCTTGGGCCTCTACCTGATTTACAGCCGCCGGATGATTATCCAGCCTCCCGCCATCTTCCATTTATGGCCCGATATGCGGCTGCTGAAAAATATGGTGGGCATCGGGGTGCCCACGGGCATTCAAGGGGTGCTGCTTAATATCGCCGGCGTACTGCTCATCTGGTATATCAGCGCCCTGCCGCACAGCGCCGCCGCCCAGGCCGCCTACACCATCTGTTACACCCAACTGTTCTCCCTGGTTACCTGGACTTCTTTCGGGCTGCGCAATGCGTCCGCCACCCTGATGGGACAAAATATCGGCGCCGGGAATCCGCACCGGGGAAAGGAATGCGTGCTTATCGCCGCCGCCCTGGGGGCGATGTGGTCACTGATGGTCGGAACATTGTTCTGGACCATGCCGGACACGCTGCTGGGGCTCTTCAACGCCACCGAAGAGCCTGTGCACGGGCTGGGCATCGCCCTCTTGAAATTTTTGGCTGTTTCCGCCGTATTTTTTGCCGTTACCCAAGCCTTCACCGGGGCGTTACAAGGCGCCGGCGCCACCCGCCCCCCCATGCTAATCGCGTTTACCACCCAAATTGTGGTGTTGCTGGGCTTGTGCCAATTGTTTGCCAGTTTGGGCCTGCTCAGTGCGGTCATGATATGGACGGCCATTTTTGCCGGTCATGCCATGCGCCTACTCCTGACCGCGCTATATTTCCGCACCAGCGGCTGGATTCATACCCGAATCGAGCTGCAATCCGAAAAACCTTCCCCGGAAACGGGGGCATTTTCCTGAGAACCGCGGAAAACACCCCTGCCCCGTAGCGATTCGGGCAGTCTCACCCGGCATCCTCGTTATAACTCTGTCATATACATCTATACATAACAAATTCTTTCCGGGGGTGGCAAAAATTCAGGTTTTCTGGTATACTGACGGGGTTGATCCGCAACTTTATTGTTGCCCTTGGTATTGTATGTAAATACACGATACGCGGAGTGAGACACAATTTATGGCCAAGACCGTGAAAAAAGGACCAGCCCGGGCGATGAAGCCGCCGTCCCTGAAACTGGCGGATACGCCGCCAGTATGGGCGGAGATGGGAGATGACGCCCTGATGCGCGCGCATCAGGAAGGTTCTGAAGCCGCTTTTGAAGAGCTGATTCATCGTTACCAGCGGAGCATATTCGGGTACATTTACCGGATGCTTCAAAATAAACATATTGCGGAAGAATTAACCCAGGAAGTATTTCTAGCCCTGGTCCGGAATGCCGACCGGTATGTGGACCAAGGCAAATTCGCCTCGTATTTGTTCGCCATCGCTTCCAACAAAATCCACAAGGAGTGGGAACAGCGCCGGGTCCGGCCCGCGTTTTTCAGCCTCTCCTTCTGGAGCGGTTCCCCGGAAACCGAGGACGGGGAACCGACACCACTGGAGGTGCTGAGCGATGATAAGGCCTGTGTTGTCACCGCCTTCAAGCGCGGTGAAATTTCAGATGCCGTCAACGAAGCCCTGAAACACCTGCCGGAACACTACCGGGAGGCTTTTGTGCTTCGCCGGTTTATGGACCTGTCCTACGAGGAAATTGCTGAAATAACAGATTGTCCCGTGGGTACCGTGAAATCCCGCGTAGTACGGGCGGAGCGCGGTTTGCGCCCCTACCTGGAACGCTTTCGCGAATATCTCTGATACGGAAGGTGCGGTTTAACAATGCGCTTTGACTACAAGGGCATCGGTCATCCAACGCAACGCCAGCTGGTGGATTTTGCGGAATCGCTGGTGGATGAACAAGCGTCGGTTTCCGCAGTGCTCGCCGCCCATGTCGCCGAATGCGCCATATGCGCCCGGGAGGTCCGGAACATACGGGCCAGTTTAAAACTGGCGGACCTGTGCGGTTCCCCCGATCCTTCAAGCGCCTTGACACGGGAAATCGTGTTTCGTGCGCGGGGTGAATTGAATAAGCGGGAACGCGTTAACCGGGGCAGGACCATCTTCCGGGCGGCCCAGTACCTGGTGTGCGCGGCGGGGGTTGTTTTACTGGCCATGTACGCCTTCACGACTGCGCTGAACGATGCGGAAACCCACGTGCGTACTCCCGGCACCGGGGGGATGGCCCCCGAGGCATCCGCGGCGTCCGTCAGCGCCCAGGCATTGCTCCAGCGGGCGGCAGTGGTAAAAGCCTTGTCTGACTCGGTTTCCATCCGGGAGCAAACGCCGGATACCCCCCAGGAGGCCGAATATCGCCGCGCCCTGGAAATATTCAACCATGACTTGAACGCCGCCCTGGGCGCGTTGCAGCGCAATCCCGGCAATATCCGCGCCAACCAGGTCATGGTGATGAGCCTGGAACAGCAGTTGGAGGGGCTGCGCGACCTGTACCTGGACCGCACCTATTAGGGAGTTTTTGACCATGGGATACGCCAGATGGTAGGGATTCGCGCACGCCGTCTCGCAATGGGTATTCTCGGGTCGCTGCTGTGGGCTGTCCTCGCCCGGGGCGAAATCATCCAGCGGATTCAATCGGGCATTGAGGATATTGCGCGGGGGATGGATTATGTCGGGCAGCGTGCGGGTGAAGTATTGGGGCCGGGGATCGATTTTTCCCAGGGCGAGACCAACGCCTTTGTCGCCCGGAGAACCTTTGATGAACAGTACTCCCTCGGGCCTGCCGCCACCGTCATGGTATCCAACGAATTCGGCGAAATCCAGGTGAAGGTTTGGGATGAGCGGCAGGTCCGGATTACGGCCGCCATTGTGGCGGGCGCCGACACCGCCGTTGCGGCGGAACAGGTGGTCCAATTGATTGAGGTCCGGGTTACGCCGGGTATGGACCACCTGGAATGCCGCACACACCTGCCTGAAATTCAAGGGGGGAGCCAGGTGTCGATGGTGGTGAATTACCAGCTGACCATACCGAAAGACGCAGGGCTGGTGGTGGACAATTTTTTCGGCGATGTCCGGGCGGAAGGACTGGGCGGTGCCGTGGTGGCCGATGTTCAATACGGCGTCCTGACCTTGTCGCAGGTTGCCGGAACGGCGCGCGCCCAGGTATTGGGTGAATTCCCGGTCAAGGTTGAGGGCTTGAAACAGGGCGGTTCTTTCAAGTTACAGAACGCTTCCGCCGAGTTCAGCGATTTCGCGGGGGAACTGTCCGTCCAGCATTTCCGCGGCGCGGTAAGTTTCAGGCAACCGGCGCCCCAGGCCGTCCTGCGGCTGTCAAGCGACAGCGGCCAGGTACGCATCGTGCTGCCGTCCCATACCAATCCCGACCTCAATGCCACCCTTTCCTATGGCAAACTGGAGTCGGAACTCGATGTGGTTCGCCAACTGCGCGGGCGTCAACTGCTGGCCCGCCATCCCAACATTGAAGCGGACCAGCGCATCAGCATCACAGCGGCATTCAGTGATATTTCGATTGAAGTGGAAGGTTCCAATGCCGAGAAAATAACCGCCGCTTCAGAAGGCTTCAAGGCCTTCACGGACGTAATGACGGAAACGATACCCCTGTCCGAAGACAATTCCATGGTCATCAGCGCCATTCCGGGCAACATCTATATCGAAGGCGTGGATGACGACCAGGTGGCCATTTCCGCAACCCGGGTGGTCTGGACCCCCTCCGCCGCGGCAGGCATGGACGCTCTGGAGGCCCTGGTCGTGGAAACAAAACCGAAGCCCGGCACCATCGCGCTCAGGACGGCTGTCCAGCAGGATATGGCCGCCTTCAAGTGCCAATCCTACCGCGTGGATTTGAACGTGCAAGTACCGCGCTCCATGCTGGTAACCATTCAGGCAGCCGAAGGCATCACCACCCTGGAAAGCGTAGGCGCCGGGGCGCAGGTTAAACAGCATAAAGGGGAGGTAATCATCGAACGCGGGACGGGGTTGTTTACGGTCACGAATGATGCAGGCGCGATTTCACTGAAAGGACTGCCAGGGAGCGGCCGAAATCAACACCCGGTACGGCGTTACCACCCTTGAAAGATTTCAGGGCAACGTGCGCGTCGATTCTGAGGAGGGCCGGACCTACATAGATACCCCCGGCGGCGACATCTACCTCCGGAACAGGCGCGGAGACGCCCGGTTGTTATCCCTGGAACCCATTCGGGGAAATTACGATATGCTGGTAGAAGAGGGGAATCTCAGCGTATTTATCGCCCCCGCGTCCAACGCCGAAGTGACCATACGGACCNNAAGGAGAGGTGCAGGAGTTCTTTGGGCGCTTCAATGACGGTACGTATACCCTGCGGCTGGAAAGCCGGAATGGCGATGTGTTACTGAACTGACCCTGCGGAGGCAACGAAACGCCGCACAAGCCGCAGCATTGGAAAACATACCTGCCCGCTTACAGGGACTGACCGGCGCGGCGCATCCGCTGCACGCAGTAAAGAAAGGGACTTATAGCCATGGCGTGGAAACGTGTTGTCCTCCGGATCATGTGTTTCGCATTCCTGGGGCTGCTCATCGAATTGTTTTTTACCGGGCTCGGCCCCGCCATTACCCGCCAGGACTGGGAACTGGAAGGGGATTGTTCCCTGTGGATGATTCCCGTGTATGGTCTGCTTGGAATCTTTGTCGCACCCGTATCAGGAGCGCTGAAAAAACGGCACGTACCGCTTGTCCTGAGGGCGGCCCTGTACATGGTGCTGATCTTTGCCGTGGAATATCTGTTCGGGGCGCTTTTCGATTTTCTCGGACTGGAGATATGGAACTATAGCAAACGCCCGCTGAATCTCCACGGTTATATAACCCTGACCTACGCCCCCTTCTGGTATTTTCTCGGGCTCTGTCTGGAATACCTGTATCGCAAACTCGATGCCTGCGCGGCTGCCTGGGCTGGCGGCTACGACGCGGATGCCTTGATGCGATGCGGGCTGGATTCCTGATCTCTACCTGCCCGCTGGACGGTCTGAATCAAGCTTAATCCACCGGCTCCGCCGCTGGTTATTAATTTTTCACCAAGTCAGGAAGGACTTTTTATTCTTGTGGAATATTTCAAAGAGGTGTTTTTTGGGGTGTAAAGCGTCTGTGCATCGTCCGGGACTTTGCCCGGAAGAAGAGGCACTTTCGGCGCAGCAAGTTGCAGCGTTATAGACAAAGAAAAAGAAAGGGGGAGTAAAAAACGCCTGTATCAACCCATTTCGCCTTTCCTTATAAACAGCCATAAACATGGTCATTCCGGTCTTTTCGCGGCCTGGCACCCGCTCCGCTACACGTCCTTTTTCCACCGCGAAAAACCGGAATGACGCGTTGTTTTTGGATTTTTGAACAAAACCAGGGCATAACGTTCCTCGTGGTAAGAAACTGAACTCATAATTATTTGTCAGCGAAATGGTCCTAAGCGTCTGTGCACCGCCGGCGTGTAAACGACCCGTTATTCCCCCGAACTGTCTAAACAAGTAGGTTTTAACTCCTTGGCATTCAGGAATAATGAGATACGTTTGCCCCGGGCAAAAGGCAAGGTTGATATTCCGTGTTCGGTCGGTTATACTTTTTTTTGAAGGTGCGATTCCAGCATTATTTTTGGCACAGCACCGAGCGTGCCATGGTCGAGTTAACCGGTCCCGAGGATATAGGATGGAAGGGACACATGCCGATTCTTGAAACGCGCCCCCACGCAGGGCGCGCCGGGTGAGAGCGTAGTATGTCTCGGATACAGTTCCTGTTTATCGCCGCCGTTCTTGTTTTGGGAATCCTCCTGGGCTTTTTGGGCGCATATGCGTTCAACCGACAGGAGCACGTTCCCGAAACCATCTTGGGTGCAGAAACGCCGACCGCGGCGGTCCCCGCCACAGAACAGACCTCCCTGCCCCGGGAAGAAACGCCTGTACCGGCGACACGGACATTTCCCGAACCCCAAAGAACGGACACGGCATTCCCCGTCATGGTCTCCGTATGCGGTGCAGTGCGGTATCCGGCCGTATACCGCTTCGAGGAGGGCCGGCGCGTTCAGGCGGCCATTGATGCGGCGGGAGGCCTTACGGCCGATGCGGACCTGGACGATATCAATATTGCGGCCCGGCTCCTGGACAACAGCACCTTGTATATCCCGTTCCGGGTATATGCGCGCCAGGACGGCAAAACCCTGGTGGCGCGGAGGACCGCGACGGCGGCGGAGATGAATCCCGGACGGTACACACGCAGCGGCTGGCGGGAAACAGCCCCGGCGGGGCATTCCGCACCCGTTCCGGCGCAGGCTTTCGCGGGGAACGCCCCGGCGCCTGCCCGGGCACAGGCAACACCCTCCCCTGCCACGCCGGGCCTGGTCAACCTGAACCGCGCCTCCCTGGAGGAACTTCAGCGATTGCCCGGCATCGGCCCTAAAACGGCGGAAAAAATTATCGCCTACCGGGAAGAACACCCCTTTCAGCAAATCGAAGATTTGATGGAAGTACACGGGATTGGCGATAAAAAAATGGAGGCCGTCCGCAGCCAGGTCACCCTGGAATAAGACCGGCGGGCACTCTGTACACCGGACTTGCCAGTGCCTGTCGGCAAACCGGGCACCGCACCGACCCCGGTGAATCAGGCCTGCAGCCGTAATCTTTCGTCGGGACAAACCGCCATCCAGGCACGCGCCCCGCCGCAAAAGCGACTGCCTATCAGGATTATTCCACCGGCACACTGCCATGGTACCATTAGGGGGTGGATTATGATACCGATAGGAACGCCAAACGAATGGATAAGGACAATGCATATCCGGAGGTGGCCGGTTTAAAGAGCCAGGTCACGGTGGTCATTCCCTGTTTCAACGCGGGCCACCGGCTCAAGGCCACCCTGGACCGGGTGTGTCCCCTGGTAGACCGGGTTGTGTTGGTGGATGACGGCAGTACCGACGGATGCACGGACGGTTTGGAAGGATACCCGGTTATCAAATCGGTGCTTCCGGCAAACCGGGGCAAGGGCTATGCCCTGATAGAAGGCATACATCGCGCGCTCGCGTTACCGGACACCGGGGCAATTGCGCTGATGGACGCCGACGGCCAGCACGATCCCGGAGATTTGCCCGCGCTCTTCGCTGTCTACCGCAGGCATGATGCCGACCTGGTGATAGGCACCCGTCAACTTGACCGGGCCCGAACGCCCTGGCGCAGCTGGTTCGGTAATCAGGTTACCGCGTGGGTAGCCAGGAAATTGCTCCGCTGCCCCCTTTCCGACACCCAATGCGGATATCGCATCTTATCCCCGCGCTTTGCCGGCGTCTTTGTCACCACGGTTTCCGGCGGCAGGTATGAAACGGAGATGGAGATGATCCTGCTGGCCGTCAACGGTGGATATACCTTGTTGTCCGCGCCTGTGACCACTATCTACGAAGCGGGCAACAGAAGCTCCCATTTCCTAAAGGTGCGCGATTCGTTGCGCATTTATACGACCTTATGGCGGGGCCTCCGAAACCGCAATACGGCACCGCGTAGCCGGAGGCGCGTGTAACGCCCAAACAACAGTGATGCACAGGAACAGGTACTCATGGCATGGAACCCCGGACCATTGTTACGCTGTTTTGCGGCGCTCCTGATCTGCTCGGTATCCACAGGGGAAACCGCCCCGCCGGCGGAAAGCCCGCAGGCTTCCCTCATTTTGACACGGGGCCATCCCGATAGATATCAACCGGGCGACGCCGTCGAAATAGTCGTTACCATCAATGGCTGGGGAATTGAGAACGTCCGTGCTCTGGGCCTCCAGGAAACCGTGCCCGAGGACTGGACATTGCTCGCCGTCCAAGCCTATGGGGACACCTTGCCTGATATCTATCCCGAACCGGGCGCCAGGCCGCCTTTTGAATTTGTCTGGATTTCACCGCCGCCGCTGCCCTGTGTGTTTTCCTATACCGCCCTGGTGCCGGAAAGCAGCCGGAGGGAAAAAGAACTGTCCGGCGTTTTGCTGTACCACCTGAATGCCGGCCCGCTGCGGCCCCCCCCGACCGTGACCTATATTTCGGGGCCGGAACCCGAATCTCCGGAGATACGCTTACGGGGGGATAATCCCATGGAAGTCCCCAAAGACACGGACTGGGTAGACCCGGGGTATACCGCGCTGGATTATGATCATCAGGATATCACCGGACAGGTGACCGTCACCGGGACGGTGGACACCAGCACACCGGGGGTATATGCCCTGGAATACCGGGTAAGCTCTGTTTCCACCGGTCTTTCCGCAGCCGTCACCAGAACGGTTCGCGTCGTGGGGGATTCAACGCAGGGTTCAAAAGAGGCCCGTCTTAATAATGGCCCGCCGTTTCAACCTGATGCTGTTTCCCAACCAGAGGCATCACGCACCACACCGACCTACCGCCGCCGTTTGGAAAAGAACCGGCCCTCCGAAACCACGCCGGCATCTCCTTCACCGCAAGCGTTTCCGGACCTCAGCAGCTATCACCCCCTGCCCCTTGAAAGGCCGGACAGTCCAAAATCGACCAACGAGGAAAACGATGAACCGGCAAACCCTGCAAAACCGGAAGGAAAGGAACCCGGCAAAACAGCCGTTGCCGGGGCGGTTGCAGATTCCAACCTGACCCATGAAACGGAAAGGGCCACGGCCTTTCAACATGAAGGCAGGGACCGGATGCGCCATGTCCCCGACACAAAAAAAGCGGCACGTCTCCCCTGGATAGCAGGAATTATTGCTTTGCTTCTCCTCCTGGCAGGGGCAGTCCTCGTTCGGTATGTCATGTCCCGACATTTAGCCTTACGAAAAAAACGCAACCGGCTCTGACCTACGCGCCGTTCCCCGTCTCATCCTCCTCGTCTATATGCGTCTCTTCCCAAACAAAACGCCAGCCGGGAGCGTGTTTATGAATCCATTCCTCCACTGCGGACCGCCCCAAATCCTCTCCGGCAAGTTCAGATGCAATCCATTTAAACCGGGCAATCTCCTCGCGTTGAGAATGAAGCATACGTTTCATACGGTTTTCCCGCCACCGCTTGGCGCAAGTGGCCTGCCAGTCTTGCAGGGCTTCGCTAAAGCTGACATCGCACCCCAATTCCTGTGACATTTCATACTTATGGCGGTTTATTGCGCGACGTTCCGCTTCCGCTATCATTGCGCTCAGCTTGGTATAGTACTCGATAGAAGCATCATTTTCGGAATAACAAAGTGCAGGTTCCATTTTTTATCCTCAACTCGTTTATACAATACCAAGATTTTAATAGAAATTGCGTCCGGTGTCAAGCATTATTTTACGGAATACAGCAAAGAACCTGTCTTTCACGCAACAGAGATCGAACCTCTGACAGTTGGCACCCTCTTTGCACCTCTCACCTCATAGAGTAGCCCATGAACAGAGACGACCCGCAGTCAAGTGCAAACAGGCATAAACACAGTTTACCCGCTCCAAGACGACATCCTGTCCGGACAGCGGCTCAAAGCGGGTGAACCCTTAAAACAATGCACTTACAGCGTCCCGCGCAACAGTAACGCTGTTTCCATGGGGGGGATTATTTTGCTGCGGAAGCTTCCGAAGCGAGTTCCGTGACCGCCTTGTTCAGATAGGCGACACACGCGGCAATGTCCGGCACATTGTTGTCCCAATTGTGCTCGTATTCAATGGAGAACACGGGGTTTTTCACTTTTTGCCGGATGACCTCGGCAAGAATGGCTTTCATATCCACCACACCGGTCCCCCAAATAACATCATGGGCGTCCCGTTTGCCGGCTTCATTCAGGTCTTTGATATGGAAGGAGATCAGCCTGCCTTCAAGGGCCTTGACCGCTTCCACCGAATCCAGTCCGGAACGCACCCAGTGCCCCGTATCGGCGCACACACCCAGCCGCTCACTTCGTCCCTCAAGCGCCGCAACGGCCACCTTGTAGTCCCAATAAAGCGACGGCTTGGGATGATTATGAATAGCAACGTTAATCCCGTATTCCCCTGCGAGTTTGTCCACAAATTCCAGATTGTTCCGCGCGGGTTCCGAAACGATCGTTTCGATGCCCATGGCTTTGGCGAAGTCAAACACCTTCCGGGCCTCTTCTTCATTGGCGGACAGGCCGACCACACCATAGCAAAGCAGGGTAACGCCCGCCTCTTTCAGTTTCTGCTGGGCGAGCTGGCGGTGTTCTTCACTCATGGTATGCTCAAACTTTACATCTTCCGGCAGGTCAGCGCTCAACCGCTGCCCCGGGAAGGCCTCCGCATACTTCAGGCCGATGGAGGCCGTTTTATCTATGGCTTCCATGAACGTGAAGCGGTTGAAACTCCATAACTGGCACCCGACCCGCCATCCCAGCGCTTCCACGGCCGACAGGTCGGCGCCGGTTTCGGCGCGCGCCGTAAAGGATACAAACAGCGTCAGGGCGGCAACAAGCATGGTAATCACAAAGACGGAACACATGGCTTTCATTTCTTTCTCCTTGATGTTACATACCGCTATTCCCCGGTGTCTCTTCGGGAACACCGGCACTCTTGCTACATAACGACATTGGGCCTTATCATATCATCAGACGGGGGCGAGTTTGAAACAGGCCGTTACCTTCGACAGCGCTTACCGTACATTGTCAGTATCCGGAAATCTTCTTTAATGTGGACGTTGCCCGCGCCCCATGAAAATATAACAACACCTGAGCAAAAAATGGGACTACCTCCGGCGCACGCCAAATCCACGATCGGTGTACCTAATCCTGAACCGCGCCGGTGGCTGTCCCGTTTTTTTTTGCGGCAG
>MTKZ01025282.1_pt2 | contig 17996 bp, 11 predicted proteins | sample 1042781 | NCBI WGS metagenome assembly MTKZ01 (sample SAMN06212207, study PRJNA360539) | anaerobic digester metagenome | biome: Wastewater treatment plant; material: sludge; isolation source: anaerobic digester fed with sludge from wastewater treatment plant | place: Denmark: WWTP Viborg ... | reverse complement strand
GGCGATCCCGCCGGCTGCCGGACTTTGGGCCGTTTCGTCGATCCCATTACAACCCGCGGTTACGAAATGCTCTTCGTGGTCAATACTTTCCGCCCCTTCACATCCAACAAAGACGAGATCCTGCAGATGCAGGCGAACCTGGAATTTGCCTCCAAACTAAAGATCACGGAGTATGTCTGCAACAACAACCTGATGGAACACACCACGCCGGAAGTGGTCGCTCAGGGCATCGCTATTTTGGAAGTCTGCAGCCGCAGCACTGGCCTGCCTTTCAGGCGCTATCTGGTATTGGACTCATACGCGGATATCGTTCCCGATGGAATTGGCGGCAAGGAGCGGCTGGTCATGGCCTATACGCTGAAAAAGCCCTGGGAAATACTTGTCATGAAAGGGATCTGAGCGCATCAGCCCAGAAATATAGCTACCTGTTCGGAGGGAGTGGAAAATCGGCTACAGGCGCCACAGTATAAAACCACCCGTTTTTCCTTGACATTTTCTTATCTGTTTCATCCTCGGTGAAAAATTTGCGCGAGGTTACACATGAAGAAAGTGTTTCTGTTTTGTCTCGTATCGCTGGCCGCTATCTGCCTGGGCGCCGACATTGTTTCCACAGACGGCGGCGGCTCCTGGACCAATCCCGGTTCCTGGGTCGGCGGGGTAGTTCCCGGCTCAAACGACAACGTGGTCATCAATTCCACCATCTACGTGAACGCCGATGCCTACTGCCAAAACTTGACCATCACAGCTTCGGGCTCATTGCAAAATCAAGTTTACGAGGTCCATTCCATCTGGATCATCGGCAATTTGTCCAATGCCGGCAGCATCGTCAACCACGGCTACGGCGGGCTTTTGTATTGCCACTTTGGGGGAAACATCAACAATTCCGGAACCATCGCGCCCAACCAGATCCAGCTTGACGGCGCTGCGGACCAGTATCTGTCCAACACCGGAAATATCGCCAACGTTTCGATCACGGACACCAATCCAGCTTCAGCCCTGATCCTGCTTTCCGACCTGACAGTAAGCAATGTCCCGATCAACTTGAACGGCGCCAGCTTTATCCTCGACAACGCAGGCGGGGCCTATGATCTGACTATGTCCGGCGGTATGCTGCAAAATGTGATCCTGCAAGGCGGTGCGGGTTCCATTCTGACCATGAACGCGGGCTGCTACATCGAATACACCGCCATCGACGAGATCACAGTGGCCGGAACAGCGGTGATCGGTACCGGGGTCAGTGTCGGAACCCTGATCAATTACGGCACTGTTTACAATTACGGATACGCTGTCTGCGCGCTGGCAGTAGGCCAACGCCTGGAAAACAGGGGCACCATCACCAATCATCCCTACGGCGGCATCCTCAACGTCAACCTTTCCGGCGACCTCTACGATTACGGATCGATCAGCAATAATGCCTTTTATCTTCACAACAGCGTCCAGAAAGCCATCTGGCAGGACGCTTCCGCGGCACCGGTCAACTGCGGCAGCTTCAGTTGTCAGGCCAGTGCTGGATATCGGGCGCTTTCGGACTTGCGGTTCACAAACTGCGCGGTAACCCTGAACGGCCAGACGCTGGTCCTCAACCAGGCCGGCCAAAGCTACAGCGTCACCCTGCACGGCGGATATCTCAGCAACGGCGTGCTGGACGGCGGGGAAGCCAGTTACCTGAATATGGACAGCGGAGCCTGGATCTCCTACCTGACCATGGATGACATGATTTGGCAGGGGACGGTTGTCGTCGCGGAAAACATCGTCGTGGACAATCTGGTCAACCATGCCACGGTTTACAATTACAATTACGGTGCTTACACTCTGACAGTCAACTCCAAATTGGCAAACCGCGGCAGCATCGTCAACCATCCTTACGGAGGCTCACTCAGTATCAATTTGGGTGGTGATTTTCAAGATTACGGAGCCATTGCCAACGCTGCCATCTACTTCATAAATTCGCAGCCAGTGTCGCTGTTTCAGGATGCCAACGCCGCCGCGATCAATTGCCCGGTTTTCCATGCGCAGGGCAGCGCGGGCTACCAGGCGCTTTCCGATCTGCGTTTTACCAATGCCGACGTCAATTTCAACGGCCTGACCCTCGTTCTCAACCAGGCCGGACAAAGCTACGGGATCACCCTGCACGGCGGACATCTCGGCAACGCGGTTTTGGACGGCGGGGAAGCCAGTTACCTGAATCTGGACAGCGGAGCCTGGATCTCGTATCTGACCATGGACGACATGATTTGGCAGGGGACGGTTGTCGTCGCGGAAAACAACGTCGTGGACAGACTGGTCAATCAGGGCACAGCCTACAATTACGGCTACGCCAGTTGCACACTGACCGTCAGCGAAAGGCTGGAAAACCGCGGCTCGATCATCAACCACCCTTACGGAGGCCAACTCCTGATCGATCTGGCCGGCGATTTTTACGATTACGGCACGCTGGCCATTTATGCCATTCACTTGAACAACAGCGAGTTGAGTCACCTTTTCCAGGATGCTGCGGCTACTCCTATCAACTGTGCCTATTTCCAATCCTGGTCGACGACGTCCGATTATCAGACCCTTTCCGATCTGCGTTTCACGAATTGCGAAGTTGATTTCAACGGCCGCACACTCAGACTCTACAACGGACGCAGCAGTTACGGACTCGCGCTGAACGGAGGGAACCTCCGCCAGGTGACCTTGGACACGAACGGATTCGGCTTTCTGGATTTTTCCGGAAATGCCTATGTGGCCTACGTTCAAGCCGGAGATCTGATCCTGCGTGGAACGGTCGTTTGCGCCGAAAGTTTCAGCCTGGACGACGCCGTCGTTTACGGAACAGTTTATAATTACGGCTACAGCATTGTCGCGATGGATTGCGCGGGTAACTTTGTCAATTACGGTGTGATCCAAAACCATCCCTACGGCGGACAGCTTATCCTGCACTGCGGCAAAGACCTCACCAATTACGGATCGATCGTTCCCTACGCGGTTTACATCGATGGCGGCCAAAATCAATACATACTGAACCGCGCCACGCTCAGCCCTGGTAGTTTCATCCTGGTTTCCGAGATCGGAGCCGCGCTGTGGTATTTCAACGGGAATCTGGCCAATCCCAACTGGCTGGCCGAAATCGGCGTCAATCCAAATCAGGCAGGCGTCTGGCAGCCCATCAACGACCTGGCCGGAAGATACATCACGATCGGAGGCGGCGCCCTGACTCTGACCGCTCCGGCCAACATCACTGCCTTCATGGCCAACGGCGAGCTGAAGATCCGTTGGGACCAGGTTCCGAACGCGATCTATTACAACCTCTACGTGGCAGCGACGCCGGATGGACCTTTCACCACTTTGTTGGGTAAGGTCTTCGACACCGACCTCGTTGATGGTTACGTTCAGACCGAGCTTGCCGGCAACGATCCGCACCGCTTTTTCCGGGTGACCGCAGGAAATTAAACTCAACTAAATCAATCGCTTGGACTCATGGGGGAGGGGCGATCACCCCCTCTCCCTTTTTCATGCCGCTATATAGTATCACCCAAACTTGCAAATGAGTTTCACCTCTCACAGTGGTCGTAACTGTTTATCTGATTGAGAGATGAATAGGACTGGCTTTAGACTGTGTCATTGTGGTCTTTGGACTTTTTTGGACGATTCAGTATCAGGATTTTTGCAAATTTGGACTCATTTAGGGGTGTTTTAGGACCAACGAATTTTAAAAAACCATTAGCTCTTTTTTTCGCGCTGCCCCCATAGTGCGTTTACCTGTATCAGTAAATTCCTCAAGGTTTGAACTAAGTCCATAAAACGGGTTCACAGTTTTATCGGAAGAAAACCTGGTTATCCCTATTCATGGTTAATAGATGAGCTGCTTGTGGCGGCTCTTCGGTTCAGTTCAGTTCCTGTTTTCTGCTTTACAGAATTTCCCTTGAAGACAAACTGGACTTTAGGTATGGAATACCTAAGCTCAGCCAAGTTATCAAAAAGGAATATGGATGTATGACTTCAAATAATACCCAAAGATCTGCTACAGATTCGGTCAATGAAACCGATATCTATATCCTGTTGCCTGAGATAGAGCAGCAAGGAAAAACCATATTTGCACAGAAGGCAGTAGTCGCAGAAGTAAACAAGGCTTTTATGAAAATCTGTTTAACGACTGGAGAGGATGAATCTGGTCATACAAAAACCACGTTGTTCGAATGGGCTGTGGAAGCTTGCTTTTCCGAGCTATTCACTTTCTGCCGCAATACCGTATTCAAACGATGCAGAAACCTGCCGTTGTCAGAGGAAATAGCCCAGGAGAGCATACTTTGCCTGCTAAAAGCAAAAAGCGACATCGAGCAACTCAAACCATGGTTGTTCAGGGTGTCCATCAATAACATGGAAAACCTCTTTAGAAACCAGGAAATAGAAGATAACCTGCGCCGGCAACTCAGGGTAGAAATAGAATTGCTGGATTCCATCGAATCCGATTTGCCTTTTACAGATGATCAATACACGCTGCTCTCCAACCTGCCGGCTTTGCAACAAAGCCTTGAATACAAGGCCTTCAAGGAATTGGCTGATTGCCGGGATCTTCAGGAATACACGCGGATAAAAGAAATCACACTGGATCAGGCGAAAAAGGCAAGCGTGAAGATCAAACACGACCTCAAAGCTCTGTATCAGCGTCAATCTGGTTGGGAAGCGGGATTGGAGATCCTTCCTTATCAAAAGTATATCGTGTTAAAGCGATTTGTCAGCAGCATGGTCAGAACTTGGGATGATGAATCACTCAAGACCCTGAAGAAGTATTCTTCTGAAGTAAGCATGGAGAAACTGTGCAAAGAATTCGAAGGCATAACGGCTGTCGATTATTGGGATCTTGCGTATAAGGGAGAGGATCGCTACTATGTTTATGTTTTTTGTCTTAATCCCTCTCAAGGCCCATTGTTAACAACAGTAAAGTTAAAATTCAATGCCAAGGACCGCATTGAAGTTGAAGAATGTGGAAAAAACGCTCTTGCCGGAGTTTACAAAAAACCGGAAAACTATCGCCTTCCCCTCGAGAGGGGCAAGCTGATGTATTCTTTCCTGGAGCTGAAGTCGATACTGGAAAAGATGACAGAGTTTAATCAATAAAACGCTCGAACACAATATTACGTGTGGTCAGGGCAGCAATTTCGGTCTAAAATCACAATATCCAAAAAAAAACCCAAAAAGTCGGCACCAAGTCATAAAATCTCCGTCTAACATATAAACGCTCTAAAAGGAGTTCGTATGTTAAAGAGATCGGCGCTTGTTCTGGCAGTGCTATTCGTCATCACGGTTTTGATGGCATCAGAGATTGATTACTCATTGATAGACCCATTCACACTGCCTGTGTATCTGGGTTCGCTAAACGACCCGGGAGTTGAGATCAGATATGAAGATTCCGAAGGTGGAGACATCATCATCGAAATTGGCGACATCATTTATGTTTTCTACGCTATCGAGTGATTGGTGGCAAGGAAATAGTTTTATATCGTTCCTGCTAGAGTTTGTCATGTGTAACAATCGGGGCTACAAACTTATGCTCCTGCAAAGCCGTCCTACTATTTAAAATGTTCTTATTGGGAGATTAAAATGAAAATAATCCTTGTAACACTGCTGTTGATCGCGATATCGATTGGATTAGCGGCAACAGTTGACTCAATCGGTACCCTCAATTTTCGTGGTCCGTTCTTCGTTCCAAATACTAGGCCAGAAATCAGTCGTTTTGTTTGGTTTTCCATTGAAATGCATGGACTTATCAACAGCAATGAACAACGGCTAATAGTTCAAAACAATCAGAACTGGATAAATTCCATTCCTCAACATACTCAAACATATTTACAAGATGGTTGGTATCTATATGAAATCAAGATCTACTGGAGTCCGAATACAACTATCAATAACCGAGAATCTCAGTTTTCAGTATATTTGCAGAACATTGAAGATGGCATTTGGTATGATTACCTTCATGTGCATAGTGATTATGTATTTCAATTTGCCCAATCTCAAACATGCCAGTATTTACAGGACTCAATAGATAATGCTCCAGATAATAGCACAATCGAGATTCAATATGGGAATTATTACGGCTCGGTTGTCATTGATGGCCGGAGTGGATTAACTCTCATCGGAGAACAGAATAATGGCGAAAACCCAAACTTGATTGGAGTTGGCTATGAAAGCATTATTACTATTACTAATTCAGATGATATAACAGTTCGAAATTTGAATATTAGAAACGGACACAATGATATTGGGGCTGGTGTTTACATAGAAGGATTACCTGTAAGCGATCCAGATTATCCTAGTATCATTAACTTTAATAACTGTGTAATAAGTAACAACCGTGCTATTGACCTTTTTTCAGGTGGGATGCCTATATATAACTCAACTGGGGGAGCATTAAACATTCTTCAGGCAGAGGTAAGCATTTATTGTTCAATATTGCACTCAAATAGGGCTTACCTGTGGCCTACAGCGCATATTCATGATGGGAGTATATGTTTTGAGAGTACCACAATAGACCAGACAGACGAATCTGTCGGTATTGGAGGTAACACCACTCAACTTCAATCCTTTATAAATTGCGCTGTTGCCTTCCCCAATGATTCCTACAATTACATTTATGATTTTAGCTGCCTATATCACACTGAGCTAACTTCTCAGTACTTTGAAGGCTTTGCGAATTTCATTGATGACCCAATGTTTGTTGATGCTGCCAACGGTGATTATCACTTACAGAAAGGCTCTCCTTGTATAGGGGCTGGTTTCTTTGATGCGTACTGCGATTATAATGGAAATCCTGGAAATCAGAACTTGATTACCCCTCATGATGAGACGCAAGATATTGGTGCCTTGCCCTTCGATGGCGATCGAATTATTATATATGCCTTTGACGATGATCCGCAAGGCAACTGGATGTGTTTTCCAATACTGGATGACTTCTCCTATCTAAACATTGGTGGTGTTCCTTACCGTGCGGATAACATACGAGCGTTTTTCTACGATTATGAGGGACAGAATTCTGTTATGGATCAGGTTCAATTCAGGTGGTATAATACCGGTAACGTATATGGAACAAACACACATTTGCCGGATCAAGTCATTACTTGGCACTACATGGCTGGAGAGAACAGCGATGAAGGTTTCCTTGGCTATAAGGCGATCTTCAATAGTCCCTCCGTGATGGATACGTATCATGGCTACCATATCCCCTTGGATAGATTCGTACAGATACCTGAGCACACTGTAGAGAATTGGATTGGATATTTCCTGCCTGAGACGCAAACACCTCAAGCTGCTTTCGGTTCTTACTTGGATGAATTACATTATATCCAGCATAAGGACTGGACGATGGCAAGAACAATGGTAAAAAGAGGAGCCCCATGGGTGGCGATTGGAGACACTGTTACCCTATCCTATGGTGATATGGTGATAGTAAAAAGGTTTGCTCCACCAAGTATTGAGATGTTCCAATGGACGAGGGGTTTTCATACCAGCAAGTACGTACGCGAAATACCTGAATACTTTGAATTCAATAAAGAGCCCGAGTATACGGCAGTATTTGTTCACATGGATTCTCTTACAACAGCTCAAGAAATAGCAATCATGAGCGATGCTCAGTGTTATGGGGCGGCAGTTGTAAATGGAGATACTGTTATGATTCAAGCATTTATTTCTTCTCTGCCAGAAGGTTCGGAATTGGAGCTTGTCGCTTGGGACGGAGCTAAATCGAGTGCTAACTCCATCCCCATAAAGCTTTACGATCAGGCCAATGACACTTATGTGCATTGCAGCTCTTTTATTAAGGACACTTCGGATCATTATCTGATTAAAACGGGCTCCACGTTTGATGACACAGAAGTTCCGCCAACGCTAACCTTAGGTATTAGAAACTATCCCAATCCCTTCAATCCCAGTACCACTATCAGCTATAGCGTTCCAGACAATGGGGATGTAACAATCACCATCTACAATGCGAAAGGCCAATTGGTAAACACTTTGGTGAATGAATACAAGAACAAGGGTAATTATCAAGTGATCTGGAATGGAAGAGATATAAAAGGCAATTCTGTTGCATCTGGCCTGTATTTCACTCGCTTGGTATCTGGCGGGGAGACCGTAAAAAACAAAATGCTGCTGATGAAGTAGTATAACCATTAAGTGCGGAGCGGCGCTTGTCGCCGCTCCATACCCATTAAACAGGAAGTCCATATGAAGAAGTATATACTGATGTCAATGCTCCTGATACCCTTGCTGGTATTTGGGATTACCAGACATGTGTCCCTGGATGGAACTCAGGACTATACGTCCATTCAAGCAGCTATCAATGATGCCCAAAGCGGAGATGTGGTATTGGTGCATCCAGGCCGCTATATTGAAAACATCGATCTCTCTAATAAACAGAATATTACTCTGACATCTATGGAATACACCACCGGAGATTCTACCTTCGTTGGCTCAACAATCATCGACGGCTCCGCAAACGCCAATTCCACAGTTCTATTCTATGAAAACGCCGTGAATATCACTCTCAGAGGGTTTTCGATTACGGGTGGCAGAGGATATGATTACTTTAATGGAGCTTCACCTCGTCAGATATTCGGAGGTGGTATATTCTTCCACGCCAACTGTAGCGGTATTCTTCTTAACCTGCATGTGTATGGAAACAAGGCATCTATGGGGGGAGGGGTAACTATTCTCCAGACCAATAGCGTTTCGCTTTCGAATGTCAACATCTACAACAATATGGCTCGTTATATTGGAGGCGGGCTTGATATCGGCAGTTCACCTCAGGGTGGTTCGCCTACTATTATTTTTTCCCAAATCGGCAGATGCAGCATATACAACAATTTCGCCCAGTGGGGCATGGATATTCATTGGCATTATATTCATTATGGCACGGTTTCAGTCTATCTGAAGAAGTTCACTGTGCCCAGTTATGAGCGATATTATGCCGATCATTATGATGCTGGATACGACGCATCTCCTTATGTGGTGTTTGATGTTCAGGAAGCCTATCTGCAGCCGGTTGATGCGGACATCTATGTAAGCCCCCAGGGAAGTGATAGTAATGATGGGCTGAGCCCCAGCACCGCCCTAAAAACTCCCTCGCTGGGCATGCAGAGAATTGCCAGCAATCCAGCTCAACCCCGGACTGTCCACCTTATGGCTGGAACCCATCACAACGTCTTTATGGATGAGTATATCCCCCTAGCCATTAAGGATTACACCATTCTGGAGGGAATTTCGGAATCACAAACGAGGCTTTACGCAGAAAATTTGATCAGAGGAACAGGTGTAGTCACCATGGGCATCCAGCGATATGGCATGCGGATGAAAAATGTGTCCATCTCCACAAGCATGGCATCTGCACTCTTCAGTTGGGAGATTTTTGATTGCCATTATGAAAACATTACTGTAGAGAATTCATCAGTTAGTCAATGGATGATTGCCTTGGGCTATATCAATAGTGAATTCACTATGAAGAACATAACCATGAGAAACAACACAGCTCAATTTTACGACTTTGGGATGAATTTGAAGGGAGCAGTAATCAAGCTGGATAATATCGTGATCAGGGACAGTGAGGTTCCCTGGATGCCTGGTCCATGGAATCGGGGTTGCGGCGCTTTTGACATCGCCGTGCGTGATACCTTGATCGTTAAAAATAGTAAATTCATCAATAACACACACTATTCGGAGGATGGGTTTGGACATTTCAGAACTTCTTCCGGGCCGCAATTCAGTCCGGTTATCACATTTGATAATTGTCTCTTTGCCGGCAATACCACTAGTGGAGGGGCTAGAGACATTGACATTTTCTTTGGTCAAAGTGTTGATTTTATCAACTGCACTTTTGCCAATAATACTGGTACCTATCCGGATTATTTGCTCATCGGAACCAACGTTAATCGTATAATCAACTGCATATTCTCGAACAACAGCAATGACTATGACATCAGAACAACCACTGATACTTATATTGAAAACAGCCTTTTCAGTAAAACACAGAATATCTACAGGGTGTATAACGATCTGCCTTTGAATTGGGGAGTTAACAATCTCATCGGCACAGATCCTTTGTTCAGCGGTAGCGATCCTTCCCTGCCAAGCTTCTACTGCCTCTTTTCCGATGATGAGAATGGTTATTCACCTGCCATTGACGCAGGAACCCTTGATCCAACACTTTTACCATCGGGTTACACGATTCCCCAATATGACGCCTTTGGCTTTAACCGGGTATATGGATCAGGAATTGATATCGGCTGTTTTGAATCCCAAGGATATACAGGAAATGATGATGAGCTAACCCCTTCAGCAGGCGATCTGCAGTTGGCAAACTACCCCAATCCATTCAACCCTTCCACTACAATAACCTATACACTCCCCAAGCCTTCCGAGATCCGCCTGTCGGTGTATAATCTGAAAGGTCAGTTGGTGAGATCATTAACTAATGAATTCAAGGCAGCAGGAACCCATCAAGTTGTGTGGGAAGGAAAGGACAATCTCAACAAACAGGCATCCTCAGGGGTTTACTTCATCCGCCTGCAGTCAGGAAGGACATCAATAACTCATAAAGTGCTATTGATAAAATAGAGACATTGGCTGTCTGGGGCAGTTCATCTGTCCCGGGCAGTTTTAAATCCGTAGCTGCTAAAAGAGAGATCTGCCTACTTAGATAACGGCTTTTGAACTATGACAGCTTACGCCGCACACAGCGAAGGTTTTAAGGGAGAAATTAACTATACCCAACAAATAAATCGGCATAACTTAATCTTAAAGCCACTCGAATAGAATTTCGCGTAGGGTCAGGGCAGCAATTTTGGTCTAAAATTACAATATCCAAAAATAAACCCCCAAAAGTCGGCACTAAGTCATAGAATCTCCGTCTAATATATAAACGCTTTAAAAGGAGTTCGTATGTTAAAGAGACCAGTGCTTGTTCTGGCAGTGCTGTTCGTCATCACATTTTTGGCGGCTTCAGAGATTGATTACTCAGCGATAGACCCACTCACGCTACCTGAGTATCTGGGTTCGCTAAACGACCCAGGAGTTGAAATCAGATATGAAGATTCCGAAGGTGAGTACATCATCATCGAAATTGGCGATATCATTTATGTCTTCTATGCCCTGTAAAGTCTTGGGGCATATCTCAAATATTGATTCTGACCCACAAACCAAGATAAAGCGATAGAAAAAAACAAATTGATGCTCTTGGTAGATGTATGGGAGAGTCAAAAGGAATCATTACAGAAACAAATACTCAACTTACAAATGGAGAAAAAATGAAAATCTACATACCCCTTAGGTCATTGCTCGTTATGGTCATGCTAATTACAGGAACGCTGCTATCTGCGACAACAGTTTACGTAGTTGTAAACGGAGTGTATCACGATAAGGATACAATCACCATAGATGTAGTTGCTAATGATATGATAGGAACAAGCGATAACATTGATGTCGATCCAACGGTTTATTGTTGTGGTCAACAAACTATTATCTGGGACAACTTCGAGTTTTATGGATGCACTGCGACTTTTACAGCAACCCAAGGAACTCGTTCTGCATTTGTATCCGGAGTTTATGTTTATGGTGAAATGCCATGGACAATTGTAACAATATCATTGCCATTGATTCCTGACTACCCTCATAAAAACGAGAATTGATTATGCAGGGAGGAATAGTGAAATACAGTGTAAAATTATGGCATATTCATATAGCGCTATTCTTCCTCCTTTTTCTTAGTCTCCCGTTAAAATCTTACAGTTTACATATGACTGAAGTATCTCGCTTTGCGTTTACAACCCACGACTATGTATTATCAAGAGCGCCAGTTATTGATTATCCTTATGTCTATCTGCCGACTACATATGGATTCCAGGTATCGGTGTGGGATAGTTTGGCTGGCAGCTTTACTGAAGTTGGGAATTATCCTGTGGATGGCATGGCCAGCGAAATACTGAAGATAGGTGATTATCTCTTTGTTTCTGTGACCTATAGCAATTATACACCGCTAACCTCATCTTCAGGAGCATTATTTCGGGTAGATGTTTCTGATCCTCTTTCGCCTCAAGCAGCTGGAGAAATCACCGTGGGTGAGAATGGTTTGCGATACTTTCAACTACGTTTTGTGAACGGCATGCTCATCGCCAAGAGACAAGAAAATGGTCTTCTGACGGGGTTGTCGGTAATTGACCCAAGTACGAATCAGGTCATCCAAAACTATTCCGAATCCCTTTACTATGAATACATCGGCAACAATTACATTATTACCCGCAGTCCTACTGCCAGTCCGTTTACGATCATGTCCGTAACCTCAAGTGGTCTGCAGGTTACAGGCTCCATCACGCTGCCATACTCAGTTGGTATATTCCCGAGGTTCATTATCATCGATAGTAACACCATTGCTACCCAAGATCATAACGCCTTGAAATTATGGCATGTCACGGCACCGGATACATGGCAGGAAAGAGCTTCGATTGCAATTGGTCTTCATTCCACATCAGTTACGTATTGCAACAACTATTTGATCTTCAACACTGTCACAGCTCCGCTAAATATTTTCACCGTTTATGACATCTCAGATCTTGATAATCCTACAGAAGTTCAATCCCAGGATTTCCCCGACGGATTGGAGAATAATCCATCAGGCGGAACACTGATCTCCTATGGCGATTATCTCTTTGCTTCCACCAATTGTTGGGGATGCGTAAACTTGAAAGTCCAGGATACAGGCATCATCGAATTCGTCTCAAAGTGCTTCAGATTCAATCAACTGTCGAGTGTCGGGCATAAATACGGACATTATATACTGCAACCAGTCATGTATGACGGAATAGCCTGTTTTGATATCTCTGATCCCAGCAACCCAAGCCATGAATTCTCCATTCTCACAGACTATTATGGATGGATCGATCTGTGTGGTGATTATATGTTGGGCCAGTTTGGCGATGGAACAACAGCATCTCTGCGTGTTTACAACATAATTAACCTTCAATCGCCTGTAATGATCTACAATCTGCCTGTTTCAATGTATCATACTCTATTCTTCAATTACACGGAACCCGGATCCTTCTATGTACTAAACAGCCAGACTGCCCGTCTCTACAAGTATCTGATTGTGGAAAACAATCCCATCCTGGTGTTTGATTATCCTCTGGGTTTCAATCTGCAATCGCCGGTGTTTTCCGGGAATCTGCTCTATATGTGCGAAGCCAACGCTACTGCGAACGCTGATTTGTATGTCTTTGATGGATTGGTCAGCAACGAACCGTATCTTTCCCACATTGTTCCGGATCTTGTTCCACCTCCCGGTTATGTATTCTATGCGGGCAATTATCTCTTTCTGCGCAACCATTTGAATCCAAGCCAACCGGCAGGTTTCTTTAATCCTTTGGGTTCGTTTCAAGTGGAAAACAACATCCACTGGGGGAATTTTGGAGACTATGTGTGCGTCAGCAGTGAATTAGGGATTAATTTTTACAATACAGAGGGATATCCAACTGGGTTTGTTACGCCTGATTATTATCTTCCACAAGGTTCATATACCGGCCATATCGAGAATGACGATGCATATTTGTATTTCTTTGCGCAGGATAATGTCTCGATCTACTCATATACGACCACAGATAATGATGACCAGGTAGCTGTTCCGGAGATTGATGAGATAAAATGCTATCCAAACCCGGCTTTCGATGACCTCGTGATAGAGATCAAGGGGCTTGTGGATCCTAATCGACCTATCAAAGTGTTCAATATCAAGGGGCAACTCATTAGGTCAATTACAGTTGGACAAAGTACAAGTGAAGGTGTTAGGTTTGTCTGGGATGGCAAAGACAATGACGGTAATTGGGCATCATCCGGAGTATATTTTATCCGCCTGCAGGCTGAAGGGATATCCTTAACTCATAAAGTGCTATTGATGAAGTAGGTACATTGGCAGTCCGGGGATTTGCAGATAATTTGATATTGGATTTGCTGATACCGTGATACCGATTTGCAGAAACCGTGATACTGGGATCTTACCAAATACAGCGATTTGCAACGAAAGTGACACTATTTGCAATTTCACTTGATACTCTATAGCCACCCTCTCTTCCCAGCGTTTATCACTTCTTAGTCAAGCCTTAATCAAGTCTTAATTATTAACGCTTGATTAAGGCTTGATCAAGACTTGATTAAGGTAAGCAAGCGAGGGCGGAGAGACCCGGATTCAATGTAAGGTTTAAGGCGGATTTTAAAAAATCTCATTTTTCTCTTGACAGAATTTCAATATATTCAAAGATGGAATAGAATTTGTTAAGGAGATGATCATGGAAATGACATCCTGCCCGATCTGCAAGAAGGAACTCATCATCCGCCAGTACCACTGCCCGGCCTGCGGCGTCAGCTTCAGCGGCGAATTCAGCAACAGCTGGCTGAGTGGGCTGAAGCAGGAGCAGCTTGAGTTCGTCCGTATTTTCATCACTGTCCAGGGCAACATCCGCGAAATGGAAAAGCGCTTGGGCATCTCATATCCCACCGTAAAAAACCGCCTGGCGGAGATCATCCGCATCATCGCCAGGGACGAGCCCGCGGACACGGATTTCAGCGACATCTTCAGCGACTTGGAGCAAGGCTTCATTTCCGTGGACGAGGCGATCAACATGATTGACACAAGGAGGAAATCATGAAGACAGTCAAATTTGCAATGAACTACGATTTCGCACCGATCAAAAAGGTGGAAATTGAAAACGAAATGGCGCCTTTGACCATCAGCGCTTCCAGCTCCGGAAAACTGGAGATCGAAGCCGAACTGAGGTTGGAGGACCGCTCTCCGGATAACGGCTATGATGAATATTTCGACGTCAGCTACGATAACGGCAAGGTCAGCATCAGCCTGGAAGAGATCCCCGAACTCCGCGAACCGTTTTTCGGCACAGGACGCTCACAGGTCACCATCCGGATCCCGCAGGGCACGCCAGTTCTCGCGGAAGCCGAGGTCCTGCCCCTCAATGCCGAAGGTTATGACGGGGAGCTGGATCTGCGCAACGAAAACGGTCCCCTCATGCTCAGCCAATGCGCGGGCAACAAGGTCATATCGAATGAAAACGGCCCCGTCCGGATCAGCAGTTGCTCCGGCGACCTCGACATCAAGATGGAAAACGGCCCCATCACCGCCGAAAAGGCCAATGGCGGCAGCCTGAAAATCAGTTCGGAAAACGGCCCGGTTAGATTTCGCGAGGCCTCCTTTCCCAAAGTTGAGATCAGCAACGAAAACGGCGCCATCCATTACGAAACGCTGGCCGTGGAAGCTGGGGAATTCAATTTCACCAACGAAAACGGAACCGTGCATCTGACCGTACCCGAGGACTTTGACTTCGAACTCATCGCGGAAACGGAACTGGGCTCGGTGGTCACGAACATCGCCGCGGAGATCGAAACTTCCGAGGACCGCAAAATCATCCGCCGCGGCGAAAACGGCACCAAGATCAATGTCCGCACCGAAAACGGCTCGGTCAAAATCAGCACGGACGGCCAGTCCGACATCGGCTACCTGAAACTCAAGATCCGGGAACTGAAAGAAATGATCGGCAAAGCCGTCAGCGATGAGGACAAAGAGCAGGTGCTGGGCGTTCTGCAAAAAATCGTCGGCAAGACTGAAAAGACACTGGGCGGTATCAACGAAACCCTGATCAAGGAAAAGCTCGCAGTTTCACTGGAAAAACTCAAAGCAGCCGTGGAAGGTTTCGAGGTCAAAGAAACCAAGGACAAGGTGGTCAAAGCGGTGGAGCAGGCCGGCGATGAACTGGCCGACAGCCTCAAGGAAATATTCCGCAAAGTGAAAGGCCCCTCCCGGGAAGGCGAATCCGGACGCCACGAGCACCGTTTCCATTTCGGCGGGCCCTTTGGCGGCAAGGGTTTCGAGTTCTCCCACGATTCATTCGAGCCCGAGTCGATCAAAGATTATATTCACAAGGTCATGGAAACGGCTTTGGGCAAGGCCGGCAAAGGCATGAGCAGCCGCGAAAAGAGCGAAGTGGACGAACGCAGCCGGATCAAGATTCTGGAAATGCTGGAAGCCGGCAAGATCACCGCGGAGGAGGCGGAGCGCCTGCTGAAGGCCGTCGGCAAAGAATAAATTCTTGACAGAAAGCCCGGCCAACGAAGTTTGGCCAAAACCGGTCGGGATGTAGCGCAGTCCGGTTAGCGCGCTCGGTTCGGGACCGAGAAGTCGGAGGTTCAAATCCTCTCATCCCGACCATTTTCAATTTATTGAGGATTCCATGCCCGAAGAGAAGCAGAATCTATCTTACTATCTCCGGCTCCTTTTTCCATTTGTCAAAAAGGACTTGGGACTGCTCGGCTTCGGGCTGTTTGCCATGCTGCTCACCTCCTCGCTGCAGCTGGTCTATCCGCTGATCCTGGCGGCCATCGTGGACAAAAGTATCCCCAGCGGCAACGTCGCCCTGATGTACCGCTACGGCTTTCTGTTCATCGGCGCGGTGGTCGTTTCGGGCTTTCTCTCCTATCTTCAGGTCGTTCTGCTTTCCCGCCTCGGCATCAAGATCATCACCAGTTTCAAGGCCAAGGTTTTCCGCCATCTGCTCACGCTGCCCGTGGACTGGTTCAACCAACGGCAGGTGGGTGAGCTGATCGCCCGCGTGGAAAGCGACGCCGAGCGCGTGAAGGCGCTGTTTTCCGAACTCTCCATCCGCATCATCGGCAACGTGCTGTTCTTTGTGGGTGTTTTCATCGTGATGTTTGTCCGCGACTGGCATGTGGCGGCCTACATTTTACCCAGCATGGCCGTCGCCATCGTGGGCTACTATTACCTGATAAAATACCTGTCCAAATTTTACAGGCAGATCCGGGAAAAATACGCGCTGGTATCGGCCAAGATCACTGATTACGTACAAGGCATGCCGATCATCCAAGCCCTCAACCAGCAAGAAAAAGTCTACCGCGACCTGAAAGCTTCCTCGGACGACAAATATCGCCTGGAAACGCGCACTTCCTTCATCGAATACGGTTCCCAGAGCATCTTCATGCTGGTCTTCGAGGTCTTTTTCCTGATCCTCATCATCAAACTCACCGCGCCGTCCATCATCGCCGGGGCTGTCACCATCGGCACTTTGATCGTTTTTGTGGATTACATTTTCCGCATGATCTGGCCGCTGATGCAGATTTCGGAAAACGTGATGCAGATCCAGCGCGCCTTCGTGTCGCTCAAACGCATATTGGAACTGACGGAACTGCAATCCGAGGAAGAACTTTTCACCGGGACCCGGCTGCCGACCTTCGAGCACGAGATCCGCTTCGAGAAAGTCTGGTTCGCCTACAAAGAGGAGGAATGGATCCTCAAAGACGTTTCCTTCACCGTGCCGAAAGGCAAAAAGGTCGCGCTGGTGGGGGCTTCCGGCAGCGGCAAAACGACCACGGTGAGCCTGCTCTGCGGATTTTACCCCATCCAGAAGGGACGCATCCTGATCGACGGCGTGCCGCTCTCCGACCTCGATTTCCGCGCCTGGCGCCGCAAGATCGGGCTGATCCTGCAGGACATTTTCCTCTTTCCCGGCAGCATTTTGGAAAACGTGCGCGTTTACAACGACACCGTGCCCGTCGAAAAAGTGCGGGAAGCGATCAACATCGTGCAACTGGACGAATTCATCCAGGCCCAAAACCTCGGCCTGGACAGCGAACTGGCCGAGCGCGGGCAAAACATTTCCCAGGGCGAGAAACAGCTGATCAGCTTCGCGCGGGCGCTGGCCTTCGACGCCGAACTGATCATCATGGACGAAGCGACGGCCTCTATCGACCCGCAAACCGAAGCCAAGATCCAGCGCAGCATGCAAACGGTCTTTTCGGACAAGACCGCCCTGGTGGTAGCGCACCGTTTGACCTCGGTGCTGGATGCCGATGAGATCCTTTTTTACCAGGACGGCGAGATCATCCACCGCGGCACGCATCACGAATTGATGGAAGTTTCCGCCGAATACCGCAAACTGGTGGAACTGCAACTG
>MTKZ01005131.1_pt1 | contig 18008 bp, 5 predicted proteins | sample 1042781 | NCBI WGS metagenome assembly MTKZ01 (sample SAMN06212207, study PRJNA360539) | anaerobic digester metagenome | biome: Wastewater treatment plant; material: sludge; isolation source: anaerobic digester fed with sludge from wastewater treatment plant | place: Denmark: WWTP Viborg ... | reverse complement strand
GACGGCGCCGTCGGTCACTTCGCATCCCGCCAGCGTGAATGCCATTCTCGATACCAATTGTGAGGCCCTGGTGTCCAACCTGCTCCCGGAGGTGGTCGCTGCGGACAACTGCACCGCCGCCGGAAATCTGGTCATTACCCAGGACCCGCCGGCCGGCGCCACCATTACGGAAGACACCGTGGTCACTATCACAGTTGCGGATGAGGCGGCCAACGCCACGCAGGTCCAGACCAACGTCGTCGTCGTGGATAACGCGGGGCCTGTCGTTACCATCAACGGCGACAACCCGCTGACGGTAGAGTGCGGTGAACCCATTTCCCTGCCCGGCGCTTCCTCGCTGGACAACTGCGACGGCACGCGCCCCTTCGGCGTCAGCACGCCACCCGCGCTGAATGTGGCCAGTCCGCGCCCGGGTACGTATAACGTCATCTACAGTTCCACGGATACCTCCGGCAACACCGGCACCGCGACCCTGGTCATCAACGTGGTGGATACGGGTATCCCCGTGGTCACCATCTTCGGCTCCGGCACCTTGACCGTCGAATGCGGCGTGCCCATTACGACCTTCCCGGGCGCGTCCGCGCTGGACGACTGTGACGGCACACTTCCCGTGTCGCCGACGGGGCTCGGCGGTCTGAGTACGTCTCATCCCGCCAAGGGCACCTATACGGTCACCTACACGGCCACGGACGGGGGCGGCAACACCGGCTCGGCCGAGCTGCAGGTGGAAGTGGTGGACACCACGCCGCCGGTGATTACGCGTCTTGGACCCGCATTTGTGTATGTGCCCCTGGGTGACCCCTATACCGACTCGGGCGCGGTCGCTTCCGATGCGTGCGACGGTGTTGTCAGCGGCAATATCATCACGGTGAATCCCGTGGACACCAATAATGTGGGCCTCTACCAGGTAACCTACGATGTCACGGACAGCGAAGGCCTGGCCGCTGTGCAGGTGATACGCAACGTGTGGGTGGGTGACATGACGGAGCCTGACCTGATTAACGTCAGCGTTGAAAGCACCCTGGAAATCTGGGTAACTTTCAACCGGCCGATGTCGGAAACCGGCGCGACCGGCGTGCTGGAACCAGGCAACTACACCCTTTCCGGTTCGGGCATGGGTACTTTCAATCCGATGCCCGACAGCGTGACTTCGTACGGGTCGCTGAACCGCTACATCCTGACCTGGACGCGGCCGGATGAAATGTTCAACGGCGGCGATATCACCATCACGGTCAACCCGAATGTGGAAGACAGTGAAGGACACGTGATGCGCCTTAACGTCAACACCCATAGCGAGGGCGGCCTGGGCCATGCCCCGGTGATTACCATGAATGCCGGCGACCAGACGCTCGAGTGCAGCGTGGACACGTTCACCGAAGCGGGCGCCACCGCCATGGATAATGTGGACGGCGAAGTGTCCGTCGTCATCGGCGGCGACACTGTGGACGACAACGTGTCCGGCATCTATGTCATTACCTATGACGCCGTGGATGCCGCGGGCAACGCCTCCCTGAAGACGCGCACCGTGACCGTGGAAGACAATGCGGCTCCGGATATCGCGCTAATTGGCCCGGCCGCCATGGAACTCGAGTGCGGCCTGGAAGCCTACAGTGAACCCGGCGCCTCCGCGCTCGATGCCTGCGACGGCGATCTGACGGACGATATCCTCATCAGCGGCGAGGTCAACACGGGATTGCTGGGCGTGCAGCCCGTTTCATACAACGTTGCCGACAGCATGGGTAATATCGCCCAGGTGACGCGTGAAATCACCGTGGTGGATACCACCGCGCCGATGATTACCTTGCTCGGCAACAATCCGGAAGTACTGACCGACGGCAGCGACTATGTCGAAGCCGGCGCGGGCGCCTGGGACGATTGCGAAGGCGACCTGTCCGCGCTGATTGACCTCACCGGCGACGTCGCCAACACGAACGAACTGGCGGTCTATGAATTGACCTACACGGTCAGTGACAGTTCCGGCAACGATGCCTATGCCGTCCGTGAAGTGGTCGTAAAACCTGAAGACTGCGAACTGGCCTACAACCTCGCGGTTTCGCCGAATCCGGCCTTGCTCGAAGCGAACGTGACCCTGACCGTAACGGCGCTGCCCGAATCGTGCAGCGTCGGCGCCATCCACTACGCGTGGATGAAGGACGGCGACGTTCTACCGGACGCCCCGGACGCGTCCAGCTGGGTGCTGGACACCGTTGGATTCGAGGATGCGGGCAGTTACTCCTGTGTCGTGAGCGACGCGTCCAGTTCCATTGAAACCAATGCGGTGGTGCTGGTGGTCGAAAAAGGCGTGCCCGCTGTCGGCCTGCTGGGCCTGGTCATGGCTGTCGCCGCCATCGCGGGCGCGGCAGCGCTGCGCAAACGGCGGTAATCGTTTTGTAAAGCAACGCATAGGCGGCGTCGGAGAAATCTCCGGCGCCGCTTTTTTTAAGCAAAAAATGGGACTGCCTCCGACGCGTGTAAAAACAGAAAGTGTTTCAGACAATCTTGAACGCGCCGGAGGCTGTCCCAATTTTTTGCGGGTACATTAGGCAAAACCGAAAAAAGCGGGACAGTTCCCGCCGCGTGGGGATGCGCAAACCCAAAGACTAAACGCTGTATTAAGGCATCTATAACAACAAACAATCACAAGTACGTTGCGCGGGAACAGTCCCATTTTTTCTCGGATAGGACCGCGGGGTTATAGGTCGTATAGGACCTATACCCGACGGGGAAGCGCTTTTTTGTATAACGGAAAAACGATTCGGGTCGTGGCGACGGGGCTGAATATCCACCGGTGGTTGCGGTGCCGCGCACCTATTGTCCTTTCCGTCCTTTGTGTCCTTTAGGTCCCTTAAGTCCTTTTTTCGATTCCCCCCAGCCCTTGTGCGCAAAAAAAACACTTGCTATCCTCCATAAAATAAGATATAGTAGAAGTTCGCTGGAAAAACGTTTTTCCCAGCAACCCAAACAACTAAGTTCTACGCATAACCTGAAGGAGCGCATTATGAAATACGTATTTCCGACCATTGCTATACTGCTGTGTCTTTTAGCCGCAATGGCTGTCGCCGACCCCGGCGATGTGGCCATGCCCGATGCCGCCCTGGAAGCGGCCGTGGAAGCCGTCATCGGCAATGACGGTGTAGCCGGCGCCGTGGACGGCAACTGGCTCGTCGGCGACGGCGGGTCCAGCGCCGGGGCGGGCATGAATGATCCGGACGGACTTGTGGAACTGGGCAGCATCAATAATCTTCCCAACGAGGCGGTCATGGGAGTCAATACGTTGACCGGGTTGGAGGCGGCGTTGAATCTTGAACTTATGCTTTTGGGCGCCGGTACGCTTTCCTCTCTGGAACCGGTTGCAAACCTGCCGTCCCTGATGGCTCTCGGCTTGATTGATATGGGAGCAGATGATGCCGACATGGCGGTGCTCGCCGCAGGGTCGGTTTCCCCGTTGATCCTGGGGCTTATTAATTTCGGCCTGAGCGGCCCTCCCAACGATATTACGACAACAGGGCTTAACGCGATCAGTCAGATCGACAGCCTGACCGATCTGTCCCTTATAGGGATAGGCAATGAACTGGATATTTCATCCTTGGCCGGATTGTCCCTCGATAATTTAAGCCTGGACGGCAATCCCATCGTGGGCGGCTTTGAAGTCATCGGCAACTTTACCGGCCTGACGGCCCTTTCCCTGGGCGGGACCGGCATCACCAGTGACGATTTGGACCTGGTGGACTGGTCCCTGATGACGGTCCTGGAAGAGTTGTTGCTCCCGTACAATCAAATTACGGACATCTCCATGCTGCTTGGTCTGGGCGCTCCCGCCGGCGCTCTCATCGACCTTGCGATGAATCCCCTCGATAACGCATCCATCTGCACCCATGTTCCCGCGTTACGGGCCGCCGGGTACACGGTATGGGACGATGACATCCTGCCCTGCGGGTCGCCCGTGCTCACGCTGACGGTGAGCGGTATCGGCGAGATTAATCCCGGGCCCGGTGAGTACCGGTATGGGCCCGGCACGGAAGTCTTGTTGAGCGCCACCCCCAGGATCAGCGGCGGCGGCATCTTCTCCCATTGGACGGGCAATGTCGCCGACCCGGACAGCACCTTCACCAGCATCGTCATGAACGGCGATGAGGCGGTGGAGGCGGTCTTTGTGTCCGGCGATTATACGTTGACTATGGTGCACAGCGGCGGGGGTTCAGGGACCACGGGCCCGCCGCCCGGCGTGTGGGCGTACATGGCCGATGAATCGGTAAACTTGAATTATGCCGTGGACCCGGGCAGTTTCTGGGGCGGCTGGCAGGGCGACTTCAGCGGCATTTTTCCCGGCAGTATCCTCATGAATGCTAACAAGACCGTCACGGCCGTATTCGGCGATACCGGTTATGATCTGACCATCGCGGTGGACGATGAACTGGTGGGATTTACCAATCCTTCGACGGGTACCTACAGCCTCGCCGACGGCACGGAAGTGGATATTGTGGCCCTCGTGCTGGACAGCACCTATTTGTTCGATGAATGGACAGGCGACATCGGCGCGGCGGACCCCGGTAACCCCTATCTCCAGGTCATCGTGGACCAGCCGCGAACGGTGACCGCCACCTACGCGCAGCCTGTGTTGACCATTGCCATCGTGGGCCAGGGGCAGACGAGTCCCGCAGCGGGCTCCCATACGTATCCCGCCTACACCTTTGCGGAAGTTACGGCCACACCCGAAGCGGGTTGGCGTTTCGTCGGCTGGCAGGGCGACGCCGAAGGCACGGGCGTTTTGGACCTGTACATGGACAGGGACAAGGATATCACCGCGGTTTTCGAAGAAATTCCGGTGTACACGCTGACCATGAGCGTGGAAGGCAGCGGCACGACCGACCCCGCCCCCGGCGTACACCCCTACCTGGAAGGCACTTCCGCCCTGATTACGGCAATCCCTGACGCGGGCTGGCGGTTCAGTCACTGGATGGGAGACGCTTCCGGTACCGAACCGGGCACATCGGTCTATATGGACGGCGACAAATCCGTCACGGCCGTGTTCGTGCGCAGTGAGTTCACGCTCACCATCCTTATAGAGGGCAGCGGCACGACTAATCCCGCAGCGGGGATGTACACCTATGCGGAGAATACCGTGGTGCCGATCACGGCCGAACCCGCCGAACAGTGGAAATTCGCGCGCTGGCTGGGGGACGCCGCCGGGGAAACGCCCTCCACATCGGTGATTATGGACGGCGATAAAATCGTCACGGCGGTGTTCGAAGAAAAAACCTATCTCCTGACCATTACGGTGCTGGGCGAAGGAAGCACCACACCCGCCATGGGCGAACACTTCTACCCCTTCGGCACCTCCGTGATGGTGATGGCAACCGCTGAAGAGGGCTGGCAATTCGTCCGCTGGGAAGGCGACGCCTCTGGTACGGTTGCCTTTACCAGCGTCATCATGGATGCCGACAAATCCATCGTGGCCGTCTTCGAGGCTGAACCTGCCGACGTGCCGCACCCGGCGGATCTGAATGAAGACTTCCGGATTGGTTTAAGCGAAGCCATCGCGTATCTCGCCGGCTGGCAGCAGGGCGCCAATCCCATCGGCTATGCGATACGTGCCGCCTACCTCTGGCAGAACGGCGAGGTGTACGCCTATGACGAGACGAAAGCTCCGCCCCTATGCTGGGTGCTTGCAAAGTAGTTCGGAAGCGGATGGTGTGAGCATGCGGCGCCGGGAGCCCCTTTCTTGCGGCCTATACGAAGAGGACTGTAAAAAAGTGCCCACATGAATTCCGAAATATCATTATCAAACTGGGTCGAGTTCAGGAAGTCTTAATTTGGACAGCGGTGATGGGAGAACTTGAAAGCCTCATGACAGGTGGCACTGAAAAACCGTTCGGAACGTAGGCACTGACCCCAGTGAACACCGCAAGCCGAGTCTCTCCCCGCCTTCCGGGAAAGACTCTATGGCCCCTGTTTATGGGAGAGGCAAAGCCTCATGAAGGACTGTCCCCGTGTTTCGGTTCCGTGGTATCATAGTGGGCATAGGATCGAGGAACCTGCAATGGCCACACGAAGGACTTTCCTGCGCACACTTGCCGCCTCCGCAATGGCAGGCACCTGCCCCGGCTTTGCCTGGACCGGCGAAAATAAACAAACGCTACCCAATATCGTTATTCTGTACGCGGACGATATGGGCTACGGCGACCTGGGCGTTCTGAATCCCGATTCGAAAATCCCCACACCCCATCTGGACGCCCTCGCCCGGGACGGCATGCGATTCACGGACGCGCACAGTTCCTCCGGCATCTGCTCGCCCAGCCGCTATGCCCTGTTGACGGGCACCTATCACTGGCGCAAGTTTCATGACATCGTACATAGTTTTGGACAACCGGTCTTTGATGACGAACTCACCCTGCCGGAAATGTTACGGCGCCAGGGCTACCAGACCGCGTGCATCGGCAAATGGCATCTCGGGTGGGACTGGGACACCGTCCGGATCGGCCCGCGCACCGATGAAAAGACGGGCGCCAAGGCGGAAGACTATGACTGGTCCAAGCCCGTTCCCGGCGGGCCGACCGCCCGCGGCTTTGACTATTATTTCGGCGACGATGTGCCGAATTTTCCGCCCTATACGTGGATAGAGAACGACCGGGTGCTGGAGGAGCCAACGGAACCCTATGCCTCCAACCCGGTTCCCGAGGAAGGGGCGCCCGAGGGACGGCCCGGACCCATGGCGCCGGGCTGGAAACTGGACGCAGTCATGCCCCGGCTCACCGAGAAAGCCGTCGAATGGATCGCCGCGCAAAAGGATGCCGCCAAACCCTTCTTCCTCTATTTTCCCTGGACGTCGCCTCATGCGCCTATCGTGCCCACCTCCGAATTTCAGGGCAAGAGCGGCGCCGGGCCTTACGGGGATTACGTGCATCAAAGTGACTGGTCGGCGGGGCAGGTGCTCAAAGCATTGGACGAAAACGGATTCCACGACAACACCCTGGTCATGTTCACCAGCGACAACGGGCCGGAAAGTTACGCCTACCCGCGCATCCAGAAGTACGGACACCGCAGCATGGGGCCGCTGCGCGGACTCAAACGCGATATCTATGAAGGCGGCCACCGGACTCCCATGGTCATGCGCTGGCCGGGCGTCATTCCCGCCGGCAGTATTTGCGACAGCCTCGTCGGCCAGGTGGACCTCATGGCCACCCTCGCCGCCATAACGGGCTTCGCCTTGCCGGAGGACGCCGCCCGGGACAGTTTGGACCTTACGCCCCTGCTGCGCGGGCAGTCGCCCGAACCGCCCATACGAAACGAACATGTGCATAACACCTTTGCGGACCACTACGCTTTCCGTCAGGGCGACTGGGTGCTGATAGACGCGCCGACCGGCACCGTCTCCAAAGTGCCTGATGGATACAATGAAGCCAACGGCTACCCACCCGACCCGCACAAGCAGGCCCTGTACAATCTCCGCGAAGATCTCGGCGAACGCAGAAACCGCATAAACGAATTTCCCGACAAAGCGGCAACCATGAAACAGGCCCTCGAACACATCCGACAGCACGGACAACGATCTTCTTAGTCCGGTGTTGGCCTAAACGGCTATCGCCGTGGGTGAAGCGAGAAGTTTCGCTTTAGTAGGCGTACCTTCCCAAGTGCGCCATCTTGCCACAGGCGCCGGAGGTAGTAATTCTGGCGCACCTGGGAAGGTACGCCTACCAGCGTCCCCGTTGGTTCTGGTGTTGCCTGAAAATCCATGGGTTGTGGGCACTATCTGATTTTGCGTTTAGTCCAACAGAGTTTTTCAGTTGGCACGGCAACTGAAAACTCTGATTCATTCATCCTAAAAACGGCCGTTGGATACAGAAACGGCTTTCAAACCAAGGGGCATAAAGGACATAAAGAACCCAATGGACTGTAAAACGCTCTCCTGATTGGTGCGTCCGTTAAGTCCCTATGCTTCTTCCGGGACTTCGCCTGAAAGAAGAGGCGTCTTCGGCGCAACAAAAATGTACCATCGTCTTTCATTACAAACAACTCTAACCACTGTCATTCCGGTTTTTTCGCGAAGGTCGACTTGGATCAAAGCACGGTACTGGGCAACGCGAAAAAGACCGGAATCCAGATTCGGCCCGCTGTAATGAATACCCAAGTCCCTTCTCGAGGAACACAACAAATGCGTCCAATCCCGCATCCACGGCCTCAAGAACTGGATTCCGGTCTTTTCGCGGCATGGCACCCACTCCGCTATACATCCTTTTTCCACCGCGAAAAACCGGAATGACGCGTTGTTTTTGGATTCTTGAACTAAACCAGAGCATAACGCTCCTCTTGGTAACAAACAGAACTCGTAATTAATTGTCAGCGAAATCGCCCTAAGCGCCTTAAGTCCTTTCGGTCCTTTCTTTTGGCAGGCGTTTCCGGCGTTAATTGCCGTTTGCAGGTGTATCGTCCTACACTCTTACCAGTCTTACCAGTCCTACACCAAAGCCCTCCCCGCATCCCGCCCAAAAGGCAAGGTCACTCACCCCCGGGCATCGCCCAAGCGTGAGTGACCTGCATACTCTTGTCAACGGTAAATCAGTGGCGCTCAGCGGCTCTTCACTATCGGCGCCCAGCACAAGGGCGGATCGAGCGTATCATCATACAAATACTTTTCACCGTTTTGCCAGATATAAGCGGCGCGGATGGCATACGCCATAGGATTCGAGCCCTGCTGCCATCCCGCCAGGTACGCTATCGCTTCACTCATCACAATCCTGAAATCCCCATTGGGATCGGCGGGATGGTAGGTCAATGGTTCCCCTTCTCCTTCGTCCGGCTTGCAGAAGGGACAGATGTCGTCTATGAAGAATTCCTGACCGCCCAGGGCCAGTTGCGTTACCGGACCTTGCAACTCCACAATGCCCTTGCCATCCCCCAGGAAGATAACCTCCACAGGCACGCCGCCAATAGTCGTGCCGTCAATGTCGGCAAAATCGACGATGTTCTTTAATTCGCCGTTGACTTCAATATTAAGGTTGCCCCCATACGCGCCAAAACGGAAACTGACGCAGGGCGCGTTGATGGCAATGTCAACATTGATATTGTTGAGACTCAGGTCATTGCCGGAACCGCCGGCACTCCCCCATCCGCCTGACATGACCGTAGCCACGCCATTGATGGTGCTCCCGCTGGGAAGCCAGAAGAACTCCTGACCCTTGAATAAATAGCCTTGGGTAGCAAACATATCCCCCACGTGATATTCTGTCTCTGCGGTGAGGTCTTCGAAGTCTGCGCACATCTCTCCTTCTCCTTCGTCCGGCTCACAGAACGGACAAATATCGTCTATGAAGAATTCCTGACCGCCCAGGGCCAGTTGTGTTACCGGGCCCTGCAACTCCACAATGCCCTTACCATCCCCCAAGAAGAGTACATCCACAGGCACGCCTCCAATTACAGCACCGTCAATATCGGCAAAATTCGCAAAGTTCTTGAAATCGCCGTTGATTTTTATATTGAGATTACCACCATACTCGCCGTATCGGAAACTGACGCACGGCGCGTTAATGGCAATATCAACGTTGATGTTATTTAAACTCAAATCAAATCCGGAGCCACCGGCATCCCCGCCTGTAGCGACCGTAGCGGTACCATTGACCGTACTACCGCCGCCCAGCCAGAAGAACTCATGACAGGTGGCCAGGTAACCTTGTGTCAGGAACGTATTCCCCACGTGGTACTCCGTTCCGGGTGCGAGATCATCGAAGTCAGCGCACCCCTCTGCGGGGCTGATACAACGGGGGCACACATCATCTAAAGCAAACTCCTGACCGCCCACGGCAAGCTGACTGACAGGCCCCTGAAGTTCCACCAGCCCCTTGCCCCCTCCCAGGGAAATGACATCCACCGTCACACCCCCGACAACAGCGCCGTCGAGGTCGGAAAGATTAGGGGCATTTCTTAAATCACCGTTGATTTCCAGATTAATATTACCGCCGTATTCACCGAACCGGAAAGTGACACATGGAACAGGCGTACCCCCAGCAATATCAATATCGGCATTAATGTTGAACAATCCCATCTCAAAACCGGAACCCCCGGCCATCCCGGCAGCCATCACCTGTGCATTACCATCAACAGTACCTGTACCGGACGACCAGAAGAACTTCTTGAACTTGACCAAATAACCCTGCGTGGTACAGGTATCGTCCACATAATAATTCGTTTCGAGGACAAGGTCATCAAAGTCCGCGCAAAGTTTTTCGGGAGGCTCGCAAAAGGGACAGATGTCATCCAGAAAGAATTGCTGACCGCCTATGGCCAGTTGCGTGACGGCGCCGTGCAATTCCACCACCCCCTTGCTGCCGCCAAGAGGAATGACTTCCACGGTCACCCCTTCGACCTCCTCACCGTCGAGCTCGATAAAATCCTCTACCACCTTTAAACTACCGTTGATTTCCAGGTTGACATTGCCGGCATAATCCCCATACCGGAAACTGACGCAGGTCGGCGCCGTATCCCCCGCAATTTTAACGTCAACGTTGATGTTGTTAACAGCCATATCAAACCCGGAGCCTCCGGCCATCCAGTTGGTCTCAATGAATGCCTCCCCGTCAACGGTGCTGCCACCCCACGTCCAGAAAAACGCTTTGAAATTGAGTTCATACCCCCACGAAGAACCGGTGTCACCCACGTGAAACACCGTTCCGGCGGGGATGTCGTCAAAGTCCGCGCAAACGTCCTCGCCCATGACGGGCATCATCATGAAAAACAGGGCAAACCCAAGCACTCCCACGTTCAGCGTCCTGATAAGACTGGCGTTATATAGCGTACGTGTATCCATGGCTTCATCCTTTCCTGTTGACACGGCCTGTTCCTGATTGACATCAGGAAAACAGCACCTGTTTAGTTTAAAACGCTACCTTGCAACAACGTCTTCGTGTAGTACACCCGGATTACAAATACTTTTCTCATCCTGTCGCTATTTCAAATATTTAATCTGAAAAGTAAATATATTCCACCGTCTCTCTGACCCTATATGAATATCCACATCCTTTCTTTTAATAATACTGCATATTTTATTTTTTATGATAGCATATAGATGAATTTCTTTCAATATAAAACTTTTTTTATCAATAACAACTGTGTTTAAGAGGGTGTACGGAAAGTCTCTTTGACGGTCCATGCAATTATCACAACATATTAGATTGCTTCGTTTCACTCGCAATGACATAGCATCCATATAGCCGTCATTGCGAACAACGTGAAGCAATCTCGACTTTCCGTACACCCTCTAACAGGTGGTATCCCAATACAGGCATCACCCGCAATCCCGTGCTTTAAATACGACAATCCAACTTCATGTTTTCAAAGCGATAAAGGGCGAGGCGTACACCTCCGGAGGACTCCCTCAGGTAACACTCCATCTGGATGCTGGTTTTTCTCGCAGTATACGAGCCGTGGCTTTGATAAAAATCATCGGTCGCGAAAAAACCGGCATGACAACATAAGGAAGGATATTGTAAACAGCAAAACGGGCCGATATGTTGATAAACAAAAAAAACGACGGAACGGCAAAACCTGCCGAATTCTCACCGGCAAAGCCGGTGGATTAACCTTGATTTAGACGCGTTTGTTATGCCCGCAACTCAGGCATATCTTCCCTGCACAAGCAAAAGTTACGGCGCCAATATCCAACATAACGGCACGGTAGCGCTCCCATCATAGAGGTACCGTTCCCCGTTCTGCCAGAGGTAAGCCGCGCGTATGGCATAACCAATGGGATTGCTGCCCTGCTGCCATCCTGCGAGATAGGCAATGGCTTCACTGATTACGACACAAAAATCTTCATTCGTATCCGCTGGGTGATACGGTTGCTGTTCGCCTTCTTCTTCGCCTTCGACAGCTTCACCTTCGCCTTCGGCAGGTTGCCCTTCACCTTCGATAGGTTCGCCTTCACCTTCGCCTTCTACCATCTCGCCCTCCCCTTCTTCACAATACAGGGAGAGGAGAACCTCATTGGACGGGGTTTCGCCGCCACCATTGCTTACCAGGCAGCGGAATATTCCGGTATCTGCGAACTGAACCGGGATAAGTTGCAGCGATGCCGTCTGGCTGCCTGTTATGCGTCCGTCATCTGTCAGGTCCTGACCGTCTTTTTGCCAGTGATAGGCAAGCGTGCCCTCTCCCTGGGCGACAACGGAAAAGGCCGCGCCATTTCCGGGACAAACGGTCACTGGCAGCGGCTGCTGTGTAACGGTCGGCGGTTCGGGCGGCGGGGCCGCACAGAGATAGAGCACCGCCTCCGCACCGATATCTGCGGGCTTGGTGAAGGTCTGGTCCCCCGTTCCAATGGTCTGGCGTCCCGAATCACTCCAGTCTCCATCTATCGCGTCAAACCACTTGACATCATAGGTGCCGGCGACAATGCTCAGCCCCAGGCTGGTTCCGCTGTCGCCGTAGGTGAGATAGACCTCGCCCGGGTCGGCCAGCACATAGCGCGTATTGCCCCGGGCGAGCGCGTCCGCGGGGGCCGTTTCGTTAAAGCGCGTGGCCTCCATGAATCCTACGAGCCGCCCGCAGGTCTGCAAGTCGCTCACGGAGGTGGACGCGATATCCATGTACAGCAGCATGGAATAGGCGCCGCCCATGGCGATGGCCCATACTTTCTGGCGCAGTTCCGCTCCTGTCGGCAGGGGTTGGAACTCGGCGAGATTGACGTTCTTCAGGCCACTGGTGTTGTTCCACGCGGCCACGGCGGCGTTGTGCAATTCCGTGCGGGAACTTCTGTTGTACTGGACGGCGAACTGGTCCAGGTTCGGGTCGCTGTTGAAATCAAAGGAAGTGCCGTTGTTCTGGTGCACGGAGACAGGATGGTTGTTGTCGTCCCGCAGTTTAATCCGCCCGGCAACCTTCGACACGTGGGCCTTTGACAACGCCTCGCCGTATTCTTCCGCTACGCACCAAATCAGACGTTTGTGATGTTTGAAGGCATTGACGATGGTATCCACCAGGTACGCCTCACGCGTGTCGAGTTCGCCGCTGACCAGGTCCCGTCCGAAAGGCGCCGCGCTGTCATCGTAGAAGATAAGGAAGATCGTAATGCCCTGGGTATCCATCGCCGTGAACCACGTTTCCCATTGGGCCAGGATATCGGGGTCCAGGGCATTGTTGATATTCCCGCTTTCGAAGGGGTTTTCGTCATCACCGCCATCGCCACCATGACTGCGCACCATCTGTATGTAAATGCAGTTGGCGCCTGTGCCCGCCAGTTTACTAATCAGCGCGGCCTGGTCGCCGGTGCGTGTGCCGTTGGCGTTGCGCGTGCCGCGGTACAGGAAATCTTCGGGGTCGCCCGGACCGCACATGAAAAACGGCCCTTCGTTTTCATAGGCGAACCATGCCGGATGCAACGGGTCCACCACGAGGGAACCGGTCGGCGCGGCCGTCACCGTAATTTCAACCGTGCTCTCTCCGGTCAAGCCCCCCGTATCCGTGACCGTGAGCCGCGCTGTGTACAGGCCTGGCGCGGCGTACGGATAGTCTGTTTCGGCTCCGGACGCGTCCACCGTACCGTCATCCTCAAAATCCCATTCCCAGGCACGGATAGGGCCTTCCGCGTCATGGGAACCGCTGCCGTCAAAATGCACCTCCAGCGGGGCCTGGCCCAGCGTTGGCGCGGCATCAATCACGGCCACGGGCGAATTTGCGTTGCAGGGCGGGCACGCCTGGGTGAGCAGTTTGAGGTTTTGGTTCATGCTCGAGGCGGCATTGCCCGGCACGAAGGAGCATGTGCCACGAAAGGCAACCACCAGGTCGAGGCTGGGGACGACGCACAGCGTTTCCGGGCCGCCATGCCCGACCGCGGCGAAGGTGTCGGCCGGGGCGTCCGGCCAGGTCAACATGCCCGGATTGGTCGCGCCATAGTCGTTGAACCACCAATTGAACCCGTAGATGCCGGGACCGTCGGCGGTCTGATCCGAACCGCCGCCATAGGTGCCGATACCGAGGTAATCGCTCCCGCTCGAGGAGGTGCGCGGCAGGGCTGCGGGCACCTGGGGCCGCATATAGGTGTCGAAATAGTTCTGCGCCAAAAGCTGGGTCCCGTTCCAATAGCCTCTATTACACCAGAGCCAGCCGATACGCGCGAAATCGCGGGGCGTTGTGGACAGCCCGTACCCGTCGCGGGACGAAAAGATGGAGCCGTCCTGAAACTGCAGGAACCCAAGCCGTGTATCGGCTGTTGCAGCGGCATTGGCGCTGGTCCCAAATACGCGGTCGAACAGCGTGACCGCATACAGTTTTATGGCGTAGTCGTTGTACGCCCAGGCAGCGCCGGGCGCCTCGCCCCGGGCGTAACCGCTGGTCATGTTCGCCAGGTGGGCGAATGTCATGGGTGCGTCCTTGGCGATGAGATCCCAGCCCTGATTCTCGATAAGGTCATTCACGCCGCCCAGCCGACCTTCCTGTATCGCGAAGAACAGCAGGGTGCTTATGACGGGCTTCGCCGCCGAGGCCCAGTCGGCTTTCGACGCCTGGTCGCCCCAGGTTTTCACCAGATACCCCTGCCGCGCGATACAGCCCACCCCGCCGATGTTCGCCGCAACCTGGTTGAGTTTGGCCGCGTCCAGGCCCAGTTCCGCGGGCGTTTTCGACTGCCACGCGGCGCCAGGGAATGCTTTTTCACAGGAGGCCACCACCCATACCTGCCACGTTTCCGTATCGGAACCGCCCGGGTTGTCTGCCTGTATGGTAATGGTATAGGTCTGCCCCGCTTCCTCCGCGTCGGGCGTCCAGCCCTGTACCAACCCGCTGCTGTTCACGAAGAGTTCTGCAGGCCCCTCAATCAGGGACCAGGTAATTCCGGCACCCTGCGTAAGCGCCAGTTGTTCCTGGTATTCACTACCGACATAGGCTCGGCCAGGGTCAGGCATTACCTCCTGGAGGATCGGTGGCGGTACGGCTTCCACGAACACCTGCCAGGACTCCGTATCCTCTCCAAAGTTATTGCTTACCCACACTTCTATGGTAAAACTGCCGCCGATATCGCCCGGCGCGGGGGTCCAGCCGCTGACACGTCCGTCGGTATTCACATCAAGCCCTTCCGGCCCTTGCAGGAGGGTCCAGTTTATGGGAGGGGTTCCCTGAAGCAGCTTCAATTGCCGGGTATAGCCGAGGTTTGCGTATGCTGTATCCGGGTCGGGGGCTACTTCCCGAATCACGGGCGGCACATTATCTGGAGTCCATTCCAGGTAGGGATACTGAGTGTGTCCGCCCGTCCCCTCGCGGTCGGCAAAAATGGGGCCGTCCCCCGAACCGGAAACCGCCTCCACTTTGAAGGTGACCGTCTGCCCCAAATGAGCGTTGTAGAAATCCGTCACATCCAGGGTGTACCACTTCGCAACGGCGTCCACATGAAAGGAATTAATGACCGTGGTCCACACGCTGGTATCAGGCGCATTACTTCCCGTGAGCGTGGTTTCATTGAAACCGCACTGGGCCCCCTTCAAGCGTACTTCATAATTGACGTCATTTTGCGTCCAGTAGTTGTAAAGGCACAGCGCAGCGTTTCCCGCAGCACTGCTCCCGAGCGTAACCTCCAGCCAGCTGTGACTGCCTCCCGTTTTAACCAGCAACCCCGCATAAACGCCACCGCCCAAGTCATACTCATCATAGTTGGTGGCGTTGCTCCGCGTGGTCACGTCATCGTTTGGGGTAAGTACACCGGAGGCGGCCCTTCCGCCCAGTGAGCAGGCGCCAAGCAACAGAAAGCATACCAGGGTAAGGATAGGTTTATTCTTCATCAGGTCATCCTCCCTTTCCTTTCATCATGACCAAATTAACTGCCCTAACACGCTTACAACGACCCTACTACCATAACACAAACTTCAGACTTCCTGAACTCGTAGGAATATGCGGTGACACCTTTTGAGAGAACCCTAACCCGGCATAGCCGGAACCAAGAATGTTTTAGTTACGCTGCGCATTTGTAATGGGGTATGCTATAGACATGATACCATTTGTACACCGTCACGCAGACAAAATATCTTTTATTCTCTCTTGTTATGACCGCATTGTCATCACGGGAACTTTGGTTGATGTGGGATACGCCCAAGCGATGACGCGTATGCTCAATGGACTTGGTCTCCCCATCTTTGAGTATCCCAATTGGGCCAACCAGTTTCGTGAAGAATTGCGTACTCATGCTGAAGCGATTGCACGCGATAACGGACTGGAAATCGAGTTCATTCCCAAAAAGAACTTTCGCAAAGAGGAGCGTATTCAAACCCTTGTAAGGCAGCGGGGCGATCACCCGGGTTTGGTCCACATTTTCTCTGCCATGGAATCGTGCAACGCTTTCAAGCCCTGGCACGACAAGCGTACAGCAAAGACGTTTCTCAAACCTGTTCCCGGAAAATGTCTGCATTATTACTTCTATTTCATCCTTCCGGATTTGGGGTTGTGTTATCTGCGTGTGCCGACATGGGCGCCTTTCCGTCTTCAGTTTTATTGCAACGGCCATAATATTCTGGCACGACAATTGGAACGGCAAGAAGTTGGTTATAAGATGAGAGACAATGCTTTTATACAGTTGGAGGATCCGCTTTTGGCACAGCAACTCGCCAACCGCATGACGCCAGAGTTTCTGCACGAAACCTTGGACAAAGTCGTATGCGCCTATTGCCCTGTCGTACGTCATTTCCACAGTGGATATCACTGGAGCCTGATGCAGGTCGAATACGCCACAGACATTGTTTTCAAGCGCCAGAGTGAACTCCAACCTATTTATGAAGAACTCATCCGTACCGCAGTACATTCGGTCAAACCCGAACAGGTAGCCACCTTTCTTGGCAGGAAACTCACCGAAGGTTTTGATGACGAACTCGGAAATGATTTCCATACTCGTATTATGGGTACCCGCATTAAACATTACATGGCAGAGGCCGCCATAAAAATGTATGACAAGCACGGCATCGTGTTGCGCATAGAGACAACAACCAATAATGTCTCCTTTTTTAAACACTACCGAAAGGTGGTACATCGAGATGGCACTGAGTCTTACAAGTTCGCTTCGTTTAAAAAGTCCATTTACAGCCTGTCTGAACTTGCCCAAGTCATGGGTGATGCCAATCGTCGCTACATCGAGTTTCTCGCTGCTATCGACGACCCCACCAATGGCATCAAGGATATCGAAAAGATTGCCCGACCGGTTAAAGCCGATGACCGCACTTACCGCGGGTTTAATCTCTTTCTTGGCGATGATCTTGACCTCTTCCAAGTTATCATTCGCGGTGAATTCAATATCTCCGGATTTAGAAACTCCGACCTGAAAAAACTTATGAAAAACAAAACCTCTCAGCAAATTTCCGCCCTTATCCGCAGGCTTCGAAAGCATGGGTTGATTAAAAAAGTCGCACGCAACTACAAGTATTACCTCACAAGTTTGGGAAGACGCGTCACCGCCGTCGCACTCAAACTGCGCGAGATGTTTATTATCCCCTCCTTGAGAGGCATACTGCATAATGTCTGATTTTCGTTGCATTCTGTACAGAATATTTTTGGTAAGAGACTATAGACTGAGTAAAGAAGGGACTGACTGCCAAATAGCCTGTGAGTATGCTACAAAATCCTGTGCTCCATGGTTGCTATTTGGTTGTCTGTCCCTTCTTTACGGCACTTTGCGTCAAACTTTTGCGCAATGCTATTTTCCGAAAAACCGCGCCAAAACTCTATTGAGGTCAGTAACTCTGAACTTTATTTTTGTCGAGATTATTATAAGGCATATTTTAGGTTTCAATTAACCTGACATTGTGTTAAAATACAGAAATCAAGAGAGGCTTTCTATAAAAACCGTCCGCACGTGCAAGTTTTTATTAGCGGATACGGGTCGCCATTTGTAGAGGAGAACGCATGCCATGGTGTGCCGGAGAAATACGCTTTTTGCGGGGGGAATAATACTCATGCTCTGCGGGGCCGTTGTTGAGGCCGCGGCGCCTGTGGCATCCTCGCTTAACTACACCCTTGAGGCGTCTGTCTTTGATGGGGCGGGC
>MTKZ01127938.1_pt1 | contig 18021 bp, 2 predicted proteins | sample 1042781 | NCBI WGS metagenome assembly MTKZ01 (sample SAMN06212207, study PRJNA360539) | anaerobic digester metagenome | biome: Wastewater treatment plant; material: sludge; isolation source: anaerobic digester fed with sludge from wastewater treatment plant | place: Denmark: WWTP Viborg ... | reverse complement strand
GTAGATGTTGGTGGATTGCGTGCTGAGATAGCCGTTCTTTTCCCCCTGAAACAGCAGGACGGCGGTATTGGTGAGGATCACCGGTCCCGCGTAAGGATTGGTGAGGCTCAAGAGGCTCGGGATGTCGCCGGTGTAACTGCAAGCAAAGTAGAGAGAGGCTGCCGGGGTGGCCGTGGCCGCAGTCACGCTGATTCCGCCCGTGGGATCGCCGCCCGGCGGGTTGACCGAAATCGGCGCGACCTGGAACGTGTAGATGGTCTGGTTGGTGGCGCTGGCATAGGGCCCGGTCACTGTGTAAACCTCCAAGAGCGCCGTCCCGCCCGCATACCCGTCCAGCGTGAAGGGACTGGCGTAATTGGTCCAGGGGCCGCCGTTGAGCCGAAAATAGATTGCCGAACCGCCACTGGCGGGCGTGATGGTGACCGTGATCGCCTGCGTGTTGGTGCTCGTAGGAGGGAACACGGTACATCCCGGCGCGTAGTTGTATTGCCGGTCCACATACTGCGGCAGGTATCCGGGACGGGTGCCCAAGAACCGCAGCGTGACGGTGTTGCTCACCGTGATGACGCCGGTGTAAAGCGCGGAATTTGTCGTGGGCAGCGTGCCGTCGCTGGTGTAGTAGATGGTCATCGGCTTGGGGTTGCCGCCGCCGGCCGCCTGCACGGTAATGGGGAAGCTGAAATTCATGCTGGCGGGCGTGACAGAGAGGTCGGCGCACTGGAACGTGTAAGCGTTGGTCACGATTTGGGAGGGCAGCCAGGGGCTCTTGAACAATTGCAGTTGGTAAACGCCCGTCTGATTGATCGTGATCGAAGTGGTCGTCCCCGTGACTGTGTTGGTCTGCGAGGTCCCATCGGGGAAGGTCAGCACGAAGCTCTGAGAGGCGTTCAGCGGCGAGTTGAGCGCAATGGCCGTTGCATTGCTGAAGGTGCCGCCCGGCGTTCCGAAAGCAGGTGCCGGCAAGGGACTCGAATAGACCTGCGGCACCTGAGCGCTGTCCTGGTAGCCGTTTTTCCGGGCTTGGAAGATGAACTGGCGCGTGGAACCGATGGCGATGGGCGCGGTGTAAAGGTTGGTCACGGCTGAGCCGGAGGCGAGGTTGCCGCTCAAATCGCCAATCGCATAAAAGATCGCCGCCCCGGCGGTATTGTCGGTCGCCGAGATGGTCAAGTTGCCGCTGAAATTCGTTCCCGGTGGCGTGACAATCGGGTCTGCGGTCTTGAACGAGTAGGAATACAGGTTCGTCGGTCCGGGGCATTGTGTCCCCGTATCATACCGGGTGCTCAGGGTGACGCTGCCGTTGCCGAGCCCGTCGAGGCTGAACGGCCCGGTGTAAGACTGCCACCCGCCGCCATTGATCTGATAATAGACGGCCTGCGCCTGGCTGTTGCTCAGGGCGAGTGAAACCGCATTGTTATACGTTCCGGACGGGGGCCAGGCCGTGGCTGGCGACTCGTAGGGGTAGTTGTTGCTTACCAGGGCGCTGGGATATCCGGCGCGGATTCCCAGCGCGATAACCGTGGCGGAATTGGTGAGGGTGAAGCCGCCGGTGTAGCGCGTCGAATTGGTCGTCGGCGTGCTCCCGTCGAGCGTGTAATACACCGCCGGGGTCTGCGGGTTCGTGCCGTCCCAGTTGATGCTGATGATCGTCGGCGCGTAGAGACACGAGAGACTCGGTGCAATCGAGAGGTCGGCAAAGACGAAATTGTAGGTCTGCGTGACCGGTGGAGAAGGCGTCCAACCATTGCGCTGGAGCACGAGCGTGAATTGCCCGCTCGCATTGACAATGAAGCTGGCTGTGTTGTTTGTCGTATTAACGGTCTGAACCGCGCCTGAGGGGCTCGCCAGGACGAAAGTGCCGCCGTAGCCGTCGCCGGACTGCAAGGTGATCTGCGCGGGACTGCTGAAGGTGGCGCTCGGCGTCACGAAAGCGGGGGCGGACAACTGCGCGGTGTACGTGTTGGTGACGGGCTGGCTGTCCAGATAATCGGGCTTGCGGGCGATGAAGACAAAGTTTCGGGAACCACTCAGCGTGATGGGCCCGGCATAAAGATTGGTCACGGAAGCCGGCGCGGGCATGCCGCCCATGGCGTCGCCCATGGCGTAATAGACCTGGGCCCCGATCGTGCCCGACTGCGCACTCACCGTGTAGCTGCCGTTTACTGAGCCACTTGGTGGTGTGATGGCGGGAGAAGCCGCTCGGAAGGTCACGAGGCTGCTGTTGGTCGGCCCATAAACGCCCGAAGAGATCTGGGCGCAAGCGCGGAGGAAATCGCTGCCCCCGGGTATGCCGTCCAGGGTGAACGGCCCGGTGTAAGCCTGCCACGGCGCGCTGCCCACCTGGTATTGAAGAGTATTTGCCCCGCTGACCGTGAGGGTGGTGGCGTTGGAAAATGTCCCTGTCGGCGAGATGATCACGTTCGGGCAGTACGCGTATGTGCCGGTCAAATACTGCGGCGTGAAACCAGCACGCGTTCCCATAAACCGGATGGTGACGTTCGTGTTGGCAAGCGCGATTGGGTTGGTGTAAAGGACGTTTGGCGTTCCCTGCGCGGCAAAAGTGTAATAGATGCTGAGCGGATAAGAGCTCCAGGCGCTAACGTAGAAGGGAATGATTCCGTAAGTCCCGCTGGGCGTGATCCCCAAATCGTTGACTACGAAGGAAAGATTGGTCGAAGCAGCGGGGATGTTGTAGCCCGGAGCGGAGAGGCTGGCCGTGTAGATGCCGCCGCCCTGCGGACTGAACGTGTAGCTGCCCCCGCCGGTTCCGGTGACCTTGCTGCCGTTGGGGAAAGCGACCGTCCAGATGCCGCCCACGCCCGAGGGAGATACAACCGTGATTGGGTTGGTGGTGGAGATCACGGGCCCGGGCACCTGAAACACGAGCCCCGGCAGGGAGTTCACCAGGTAAGAGAGCGGCACGTCTGTGCTGGGGACAACCCCGGTGCGGAAGTTCCTGAAGCGGAAGTTGGCGGAAGCTGCCAGCGCTGGCGGCTGGGCGAAGGCATCCGTCGAACTCGAGGTGACGGTTGGGGCCGGAGTCGGCGGGGCCGCGCTCGTGTAGAGCGTCGAATCACCATAGGGGCTGGGCACAATCGTAATGGCCGGGGACTGCGGCAGATAAAGCGAGGCAGGGCCGACTTGGGTAGCAATCCAGTAAATCGTCGTCGCGGCGCGCAGGGTCCCGGAGCTGGAGAGGCCCGAGGTGTAGCGCAAATTGCCGTTCTGGTAATAGTTGACGGTCGAGCCGAGCCGTTCGACCCGCAGGACGTCGCCGGGAACGGCTGCGCCGAAGCAGCCGCGGGAGTTGCCGCTCTCGTAAATGTAGAGGGTGTTGTTGGCGTTGTGCCAGGCGAAGCTGATGTCCCCGTAGCCGGATATCATGCTATTGGCCGTCAAACCAACCATGTTATAGGACGAGCCAGGCGAAACGACGAAGTCAGCCGAGCAATCCCCGGCACTGGAGTCCACCGAAACGGCCAGGGCGTTGCCCCAGGCGTTGTTCGCCGAATACTTGGTGAGAAGTGTTCCTGACTGGTAAACGCCGGTCAGGTTCGTCCAGGTGACGTAATTGCCCTTGAGCACTACGGGCGGGGCCGCCTGGACGGTGTAATTCCAGCTGTTCACACTGCCCGGTTGGCTGTACGCCGAGAGCGTGGCGTTTCCGTTCACGTCTCCCGACGAGACGACAATGCCGGTCTCATTGGCCATCCCCGCGTTGCGCAGGTAGCACGGACCCAGGGCGCAGGTTCCCTGCTGATACAGCGAAGCGGCGAAGTGCAGAATTCCGGTCGAGGTGACCGAGCTGGTGTAGACGAGCCCCCCGTTTCGGTAGTAGCGCACGATGTTGCCGGTGCGAACGACCCGAAGCCTGTCTCCCGCGCTGTAGTACCCGACGGTCGCCCTGTAAGTGCCCGCCTCATAGATCTGGAGTTGGCCGGTTCCCCACAGGTACAGCGCATAGTCGATGCCGGTGTAACTGGGGGACGCGTAAGTGGCCTGCAGGCCGAACATTGAGTCCTGGTTGTTGACCGTGGCGACACACTCCGCAAAGCCGTCTCCCGCGATCGTCTCGACGGAAGTGAACCCGCCGTTCCAGTTGTTCCCGCCGCCATTCTTGGTGAAGATCCCGTTGGTAACGCCTACATAAACCAGGTTGGTTGGCGTGATGCTGGGTCCGTTGGTGTAAAGCTGGTAGGCTCCGCCGTTTAGGCTGTAGTAGATGCTCCCACCGCCTGGTGTGGTGAGGAATACCGTCCCGTACTCCAGGAAGTTCCCGGTGCCGGGATCCGCCTCGACGTAGCCTGCGCACGTGAGGCGCGGTGTGATGGCGAAATCCTGGAGCGTGCCGCTGTTCAACGCCACCGCGATCTCGTATTCCTTGCCCGCGGTTACAGGGAACGAGATGCGGCTGTAAGCGTTGCCGTCGGCGTGCGTGTTGGCGGCCAGATAAGTCAGGTTATTGACTTGACCGGGAACGCTGTTGGTGGTGTAGGCGGCGATGACGGTGTCGGCGGCGCTGCCTTTGGTGTCCACCTCCAGCTGCCCCGTGCAGGCCGGCACAAAGCTATACCAAACGCTGCCGTTCCCGCCGTGATAAGACGGCTCGCCCGACTCGCGGGTCGAACCCGCCAGGGTGCCGGTGGTCGTGACCCCGTTGGTGAGGGGGAGGCGGTTGACGAAGTTGTCGTTAAGCGGTGCCGCAGTGCTGTAATGCTTGAGGTTGAGAACGAATGGCCCGGGGACCGTGCCGTCGATGCAGATCTTGTAGGTCGTGCCGGCGGTGGCGGCAAAGGTGAAGGCGGCATTGGGCGAGGCGCCAGCGGTCCCGATGCTGCCGCCGATCCAGCCGCTATTGAAGGAACTGCCGCTGTAGACGGCGATCAGATGGTTGCCCGCGCTCTCGACCGTCAGGTAAATTGTCCCACTGTTCGTCGCCGTGTAGGAGAACCAAACGTTCTTGTTGGGTGGGACGGAAAGCCAGTTGTTTCCCGCCCAGTTCTCGCCTTCATTGCTGGCGTAGGTGGTCGAGCCGGGCACACGGATGCTGATGCCGGTCATATTGCCGGCGCTGAAAGTGCTCTGCGGAACCAGCACCTGGGCATTGGCGTAGAAGTCGTTGGTGGGCGCGCCCAGGCTGACGGTGAGGTTGACTCCTCCGACGCTGCCGGCGGCCGCGCCGCTTTTGCCGTCCACCACAATTCGGTTGGTCTGGCCGGGATACACCAGCACTGTGGCCGCGCTGGTCACCAACCCATTCGCGTCGTCGTTGTACCAGGACTTGCCATTATTGACCCCATTGAACACGCCTCCGGCCATGAGTGTGTCAAAGGTGCTACCGGCCAGCGACATCGTGGCATAGGCCTGGACGGGCGGATTGAAGCTCCACCAGATGGTCCGGCCCAGGCAAGGAGCGCTGTACTGGCTGCAGAGCGAATACTCGCTGCTATCCTGGGTGGCGTAGTTGTTGGCGCTGACTGCGGTCGCGGTGTAGAGAAAGTTGGTGACCGTGAACTCCGCAACGCTCTCCAGGACAGTGTTAGTCGCGAACGCGAGCATGGGTCCCGGGAAAACGTCATTGTAAGGGATCGCGTTGATCTGCAGGGCAAGGTCGATAAGCCCGTAGCCAGCGTCGGAGGACGTGCCGTCAACGCAAATCATGTAACTGCTTCCGGCAGTGACTGCGTATGAGAGCACTGAGCTCACTGCATAAGCGTTGGGGCTGCCCCAGCTTGAGTTGACCGCTTGACCAGGCGCCTTGATGCCGATCTGCGTACGGAAGGTGCTTTTGGTCGGGTCGATGGTCAGGGCGCCGGTGAAGGGTGCCGTGAACGTGAACCATACCGACCGGCCGGGCGCCCCTTGGCTGGAATAATTGTTAATCTTGTACTCGCCGCCCTCGTAGGTCGCAGCAATATTGTTGCCGACGCCGCAGGCGGTGTAATACGTGTTGGTGGCCGTGCCGTTGCCCATGCTGATCGTGGCGATGTTGGTCTGAAAAAGGATGGGCGTTGGGTTGGCCCAGAAATCGTTGCCGGGAGAAGCATCGAGCTTGAAGTCCAGGTTGATGCTCCCGTAGCCGGCGTCGGAGGAGGTGCCGTCAACGCAGATCATGTAGCTCGATCCGGCGTTCACGTAGTAGACCAGGGCCGAGTTGACGGCGTAGGCGTTGGGGCTGCCCCAGGCGGAACTGACCAACTGCCCTGGAGCCTTGATGCCGATCTGCGTACGGAAAGAGCTCTGGGTCGGGTCTATCGTGAGATACCCGCTGGCAGGCGCGGTGAAGTTGAACCAGACGGAGCGGCCCGGAGCGCCCTGGCTGGAGTAGTTGTTGATTTTGTACTCGCCGCTCTCGTAAGTGGCGCCGATGTTGTGGGCGGCCACCGACCCGGTGTAATTGGTGTAGAGGCTGACCCCGTCGGGAACAGTACCCGTGAGGACATTCGTCTGGAAGGTCACGGGCATGGGGTTGGCCCAGTTGTCGTTCGGCGGGCAAGGGACAAACGTGAGGTCGAGGTTGATGCCGCCCATGCCCAATCCGGGGTCCTGGCTGGAGCCATCGACACAGAGCTTGTATCTCGTGCCCGCCGTCAGGTAAGCGTTGACTATCCTCCCGTTGTTGACCACCCAATAACCGCCGTAGCTGCCTCCAACTCCGACGCTTTCCGGCTTAAGCCCCAGCTCCGTGATAAACGACGATTGCGTCGGATCAATCGTGAGGTAGCCGTTTGACGGCGCGGTGATCGTCCACCAGACCGACCGGCCACTTGTGGCTACCCTCGTATAATTGGCGATATTGTATTCGCCGGCATCCCGGCCTGCCAGGTAGTTCTGCCCCACGAGGCTGGCCGTGCAGGTGTAGTTGGTCACGGGCCCATCCGGGGAGAAGGTCACCAAGGCATTGGTGACGAAATTGACGTCGATGGCGTTGACCCAGTTGTCGTTGGGCGGAGGGTTGACGATGGTGAGGTTCACGCCTTCAAGGCCGTAGCTCGTCAGGCCGACCTGCAGCCAGTAGGGCGTCCCGCCGTTGAGGTTAAGCTGGAACGGTCCCCAACCGTAAGTGATGTATCCGGACGTGTTCGGTCCCGGATAAAGGGCCAGGTATTCGCCGACGGCGCCGGAACTTGCGATGATGGTGCTTCCCGAAACGGGCGGGACGAAGTTGTACCAGACCGATCCGCCGCTGACGCTGCCGGGGTTCCACTCACCGCCATAAAAGGTAGCGTAAGCCACTTCCTGTGAATCGGCGGCGACAGAGTTGGTTGAGGAGACCGTGCCGTTGGGCAGCACCCAGGTCGTGACCTGGTTGGTGAAGGTCAAAACCTTGGCCGCTTCCGGGCTGTTCCCATCAGCCGCGAGGTTGAATTCGGACACGGAAATGTTGACCTGCCCATTGACGGTTGGCGTGCTGTTCACCTTCAGTGAGGACAGGCCCAGCGAACTGCCCACCATGTTCTGCTGGATCCGTACGTAGCGCCCGCTTCTGTCAATCGGGATCGTCGTGGGCCACTGCGCCGAACCCTGGTAAGCATAATAGTAGAGCCCGTTGGTCGCCTGGCCGGCTTGAAAAGCCGCCGCGGTGTCAGTGGTCGGGATCACTTCGATACCCTCGACGGCCGCGTTTTGGACAATGGTAGCGAACTGGATGGTGATCTGCCCGTTGGCATTGGGCGTGATGGTGAACGATTGGATGTTGGCCTTGTTCGGCCCGCCAGCTGCGGCGTAGGCGTCGAAGTTGGTCAACACCTGCCTGCCATTGATCAACACGTTCTCTAGGCGTTGGCCTGGGCCGCTGGTGTAATAGCACTCCGCGAAGTGGAGCCGGACGGTGTAGCTGCCATTGGTCAGGAGATTGGGGATCGTGTAGGTGAAGTTGCCGTAACGTTGCGACTGATAGACGGAGGGGGGCGCCGGGTTTGTCACCGCGCTGGTGTCAATCGTGTTGCCGCAGCTCCAGGTCGAGCCGCCTGAGGCGTAAGCGTCCGCGCCAAACCATGCAGGAGCGCCGCCACCGCAGTTGACCGCGTAATTGGTGAGAATGACTAGGTTGGAGTTGTTGGTGTCGGAGATGATGACATTGAAATAGGCGGCGCTGGGCTGGTCGAAGCGGTTCCAGACTTCGACCGAGTTGATCAGATACGACTGCCCCAGGTCCACCAGCAGCCATGCGCCCGTGTCGTTGCCGGTCAGGCTGTAGGTGCTGTTGTTGTTGTCCACCGCGTTGGCAGCGGGATTGACGATGGAGGATTCGGTCGCGGGTTTGCCCGCGGCCACGTCGGTCGTGTAGGAGAGCGGGGTCGTGCGGATCTGGTAGTTGGCCCCCGCCGTGCAGTTGTTCACGACGATATCGTCGCCAATCGCAAGCAGATTCCCTCCCTGCCACACTTCGATGGCCTCGTGGCTGACCGGCGAGGTCTGGTAAACCCGCAGGTCGTGGACGCGCCCGCCGCAAGCGCCCAGCCCCATCGGATAATAGGAGTTGGCGTCGAACCCCGAGCAGATGGTTGAACTGTTGGTCCGATTCACGGTCAAGGTGTAGGCCGTTGCCGAGCCGCCGCCGTTGCAGTCCAGGCTCAGGTAATATTCCTGGTTGGGTACCAGCGCGATGTTGTACGGCGTGAAGGTTCCATTGTTGTAGGCCCCCAGCATCAGGTCGGTCGTGCGGATCACCAACGGATCGTAATAACCGTTGTTTCCCATGATGAGGATGTTGTAGGTGCTGGAGAGGCCGTTGGCGGCGCCCGCGTTGGCCACAAACATGTAATCAAATGAAAACCGGCAGGGTGCTCCCGGGGCCGGCCGGTTGGCAAACCAGGTCGCGGAGCTGGCATTGGTGAAGTAGGTCCCGTTAGTGGTTACCACGAGATTCGGATTTTCATTGAAGGGATTGGACGGCTTCACCAGGTCCATGAAGGCGTCGTAACCCAGGCCTACCCGCATCCGGACGTAGGCGACCAGCGCCTGGTTATAGACGGCCATCTTGCGCGTCGCCGTGGCGGTGTAACTCCACCAGAGGCTGTTGCTGCCAACGATATTGGTATTGTAACTGTCGTTGAGTTCCGCGCCCGAGTTGATAAGGGCGGTGAGCGCATTGGTTTCTCCCGGCTGGAGCGTCGCATTGGCGGCATTGCCGTTGGCGGAGCCTACGTATCGGTTATTCGAATCGATTGTATCCGGCAGAATCTGGAATGCGTTGGTCTGGTTGTCGTTGGGGGTGACGTAGTTGCCGGGGTTGGCCTTCTGCGAAAACTCAAGCGAGAAGGCGCCGCCGCCGGTCCCGCAGCGGACCTGGATGCGGCACACGGTTCCGGCCACGCCGTTGAAGGTGCAGTAGATCTTTCCGTCCAGGCCGCTGACGGGGCTGGCCAGTGTGGAAAGCGCGTTCACCGCGTTGCCGGTGTAAACATAGAAGTTTCCGCCAAAGGACGAGTCCATGCGGATGGTCACCGGCCCGGTGATATCGTTGGTCCAAGCGTACCACACGGTTGAAACACCGCTGTTGTTGAATTCGCTGCTCTCCACCGAGGCGTTGGTGATGGTCCCATACATGAGGAGGTATTCGAACGTCGAGCCGTCTCCCAGCACCGACTCGGTCGGCGCGACGGGGGTGGCGTTGGTGAAGTAGTCGTTGGACGGACGGAAGGGCTGTTGGAAGTTCAACATCGTCCAACCGGCGCTGCCATTGCCGTAATTGCTGATCTGGATTTTGTATTCTGTTCCAGGGGCGGGCGCAAAACCGATCTGGCTCCAGTTGCCCATGCCGGGGCCGTTGTCGTTCCCGGTGACCATGGTCAGGGCGTTAAGCGCGCTTCCTGTGTAGGCGGCCAGATAGGTGTCAATGGTCGTGCTGGGCGACAAGTGCTGGTAGCTGTTGACCGTGTTGATGGTGACGGTCTCATTGTGGGTCGGCGTCCAGGAGTACCAGATCGNNAGCGGTTCCCCGCTCTCGGTCGTTGCCGAGAAGTTGAATCCGGGCACGTTCGCCACCTCGTCCACCGATAGGAAGAGTTGCTGTCCCTTCCAGGTCATGTAGTTGGTCACGTAGCGGGTCGCAATCGGCTGGCGGTTGGCAAAATTGTCGTTGGCCGGGTTGGGGAAGAAGGTGTTGGTGACCTCGAAGACGCTTAGAAACTGGCCACTGTCGTAGGTGGCGATGCGCTCCAGATAGTTCGTTCCGGCGGTCATCCACCCGTTCATGAGGGCGTTCCAGTTGTAGCCCTGCGAGTTGAAGGCGGTGGTCAGCGCGTTGGCGGCCGTCCCGGTGTAAATGCCCATCTCGTAGCCGTTATACGTGCCCCAGTCGCCGTTGTCGGCCAGGCCCACCACCAGGCGCCCGTTTTGGCTCGGGGTGTAGCTGTACCAGACCGAGTTGCCATAGGAGGGTTCGCCCACCGACTCGCGCGTGGCGGCAAAGTCGTTGATGTCCATCACCGAGGAGAGCACCGGGTAGTCCAGCGCTACCCCGTTGTTGAACACGTAATGCAGCGCTTGATTGTTCAGCGCAAGCGGCGCCGGGTTGGTGAACAGGTCGTTGGCCGGCTGGGGATAGTGGACCAAGGCCAGGGTGAAGGGNNAGTTGTTGGCCGAATCTGAGAAGTGCCGGATGTAGTATTGCTGTCCGCCGCTCACGCGCAACGTGATGCCGGGGTTGACTGACCAACCGCTCCTGGTTGTATTGGTGAAGGCGTTGACCGTCCCCTGGCCGATTTCCAGGTAGCTGTAAATGCCCGGGGCGTTGGCGGCGCTGACGGACAGCCAACCGCTCGCCGGGGCGAGAAACGAGTACCAGACGCTCAGCTTGGCGCTCTCGGTCTCGCCCGGTTCGGCCGTGGCCTGTTCCGTGTAGCCCTGGACCGAGTAATTGAGGTAAGCCGCCGGCACGCTCCCATTGCCGATGGCAAGATTGGTCGTGTTGAGCGTGTTGGGAATCACGGCGGCGTTGGTGAAGTTGTCGTTGGCCGGCGGCGGGAAGAAATAGAAATCGGCCGGGAAGTTGTAGATGTCGTTGCCGGGAGCGGCAAAGGCGATCTGATAAACGGTGCTTCCCAGCGCGTTGAAGGAGAGCGTGCCGCTGGTCGAGGAGGCAACCGCCGAGAGCAGCGACACATTCCAGGAGGCATAAGTCGGCGGGATTGTCCCGGCAGCCAAAGCCGCAATCTGGCTGGCGGAAAGGACCTTGTGGTAGATCGCCAAATCGTCAATCTCGCCATTGAACGGTTGGCCGCCTCCGGCAACCGCCTGGCCCATTTGCCAGCGGTCGCGGCTGGAGATGCTGCCGATGTTGTTGATGGGCGTGCCTTGTTCCAACCCGTTGATGTAGAAGTGCATGGCGCCGTTGTTGGCCCCGGAAAGCGCCAGGTGATACCACGTGTTGGGTTGGACCACGACAGAGCTGGTAATCGCCGCACCGCCCCAGGCATACCACACACCGTTGGAGTTGATCCCGACGGATTCGGAGCAGTTCGATTGCGGCCCGGCGCTGCTGGTCCGGTAGATGACGGCCCCGGGTTGCACCATGCCGACCTTCACCCACAGGCTGTAGGTGAACGAGTTGAGGTTTGCGTCGACCAACTGGGCGTAGCTTCCCGTCCCGTTGAGGCTCAATGATTGCGCGCTGCAGGAAATCGGTGCGGCGTCCGGGACAAACGCGGCTCCCGCACCGTTCAGGCTGAAGTTGAAGTTTGCATTGAAGGCGTTCACGGCGGACCCTTCGAACGGGAAATAATAGGTATCCGAACCCCCGGTATAGACGGCGATGACGCTCGGGTTGTTGGTGGGGACCACGATGCGCAACTCCCCACTGGTAGTTGTGGTGTAGCTGTACCATACGCTGGCCGCCGGGCCGGTGTTGGCGTGGTTTGGCTCGTTGCTTTCCATCGTGGCGCCGGTCAGCGTTACGTTGAAGTTGGTCCAAAAGCCCGGGTGCTGGAATGTCATCCCGTTCACGGTGTCGGGGTAAACGATGGGCGGCGGCGTGAGGGTGATCCGGTCCATCCAGAAATCATTGGCCACTGCCGGCGGCTGATACACGTAAGTCGCCGAATTGGTCGGGCTGAAGGAGACGCCATCCGTGGCGTAGCTGTCCACCTGGACGGTGGCAGCGTTCTTCCCGTCACCGATGGTGAAGGGGTTGGTGTAGGCCAGCCAGGCTCCTCCGTTCAGCCGGTAGTAGGCGGTGGCGTTCGTTGGCCAGGTGCTGATCGTGACCGGGAACGGATGGTTGGTGGAGAAGCTCGCCGGGGAGATGCTGGCCGACAAGGTCATTAGCGTGAAGCGCAAGTTGTCGATGAAAATGGTGTTGTCGCCACCGTTCAGGTCGGTGCCGACAAATGCCAGTGTGTGTGTGCCCGCGGTTGTTTGGAACGTGCCGACGGTGTAGTCCTGGTAGCTGGTGGCCCCCTGGAGAGGGGCCATGTTCGTGAGCACGACCCCGTCGAGTGTGACGTTGAAGGTCTGCCAGGCCGAGCCATAATTGCGCTGCGCCGCCGAGAAGATCAGCTTGTAATAGCCGGCGGCGAAGGTCATCGGCTGGGACATGCCGCCGGTGGTCTGGACGAAGGCGACTTGGGATCCTTCCGGAGCGTTTGGATTGCTTCCCGTAAAGCCGCTGGCGTTTCCCGTGATGCCGCTGTTGCCGGCGAAGGTCCAGGGCGATCCGCCGGGGTTGTATTGAAAGCTGCCGTAGCCCACCGCCGGCGTTTCAAATCCCAAATCGGACCCTTGCGAGAGGCCGGTGAGCGGATTGAGAACCGTCAGGCAGAACAGGCCGAACATGCCGGTTCGGCGGAGAGGGGCCGTTTTGAACAGGAACCGTTTGGACGCCATTCTCCAGTATAAGTTCCTGCGCTTGCGTTTTGACTCGCCCTTCAGGCGACGGAGCCAACGGCAAACAACTCCGGTGTCAGAACCGATCCGCGTTCCTCCACTTGAGGCGCTCCTTCGCTAAAATCCCGCGCCGTCGGTCCATCTTCGAAACTGGGAATGCCTCCGCACGCCTGTCGGAGCAGCTTCAAAGCCGGGTTGTCCTTCAAGAGCATGTCGACGAACGCGGCCTTGCCTCGTTCGTTCAGACTGTCCCACAGCGTCGCGTTGAGGCGTTCGTTCGGGCTCTTGAGCAGGTAAGGGGCCTGAAGCATGAACAGCTTGCCTATTTCCGGTGTTTCCACCGGGTTCGGATTCTGGCGCAGCAGACTCTGCAGTTCATGGATTTGCTCGGCTTGGCTCAGCTTGCGGTTGATTTCCCGTTCCTGTTCGGGGCTGGGATACTTCACCTTGCGCGCGCGTTCCGGGACGTGCGTGGCCTTTTCGAGAAGCTCGATGAGCGGCTGATAATCGATTTCACCGCCTTTCCGGCAGTGGGCCAGGGCGAAATCGTCGGCGCCCTTGATGTTCTTTCCGAAAGGCAGGTTCGGGACGAACACCTTGGCCCCGGCGCGTTGCAGGGCTGCCGCCGTTTCGACCAGGGCATGCATGACCCCGGCTTTGAAGCCCTTGTCGTTGTCGAAGAAGATGTGGCAGTTGCGTTTGTTTCCGCTCGCATCCTGCATCTTGAACTGCTCCAACTCCGGCACCAGCTTGCCACGGATGAGGCCCATCCAGACTCCAGGCAAGGCAATAACGTGATAAGGCAATTCCCGTTCGAGGCACATCTGGGCCAGCATGGCCGCCTTCTTCTCTCCCTCGATGATGATGAGCCCCCATTTCGGGTTCTCCAGGCGGTCGAGCATGTTGGGGTCCTTGGCGGGCTCGCGCATGCCCGAGAGCGCTTGGCTCGCGTCCCAGCAGGGGTTCTTCTTCTCCCCGGTCGGGGTGCGGTATTTTACCCGCCCCATTTCCGCCGGCTTCACCCGGCAATAGGCGTCGCTGTAGCGCAGCACAAAACAAGGCCGCATGGCCTCGATCAGGTTTTCGGTCGTCGGTTCTTCGGAGGACCCGCGCAAGATGTCGAGCGTTTCGGAGGCGGAAAATGAAGTGTAAAACTGCATGCGGGCGATGCTGATAGGCCGCAGGCAAGACGCGCAGAGTTCGTTGTAGCTCAGTTCGGAGATGCGCACGCCTTTTACCCGGGCCGCGCAGTCGTTGATGCGGGGCGGTTCACCCAAATCCAGCAATCGCCGGGCAACCTCCTGGGCGGCCTTGGGACTGGCGCCTTTTCGCAGGCAAAGGATGGCCCGGCCTTCGGGCAGTTCGAGGTGGTAATCGGCGAACTCTTTCCGGGTCACCGGGTCAGTGTATTCACGCAGCAGCTTCCAATCAGCCGGCACCGCTTCATTGCTGCGGTCGTCCCGCGCAATCAAGGCAACCGCCAGCGGCCGGTAGTAGCTCTCCATTCGCGCCCGCTCCTTGGGGCCGACGCAGTTCTGGTGCTCGGCGAGGAGCCGTTCCTTGAAGAAACCCCGATTGCGCACGCTGAGATAATCACTCTGCATCAGCGCATCGTGGTAGGCGGCCAGATCCTGGATAATGTGCGGTATGGCGTGCTGCGCCTGCGGCATTGCGCCATTCTGCGCCCCCACACTCTCGGGTTTCCACGTGCGCGCCACGTGCGCGATCTCCTGTGCGGCTGCCGCACGCAGCCCAATCTCCACAAGGCTTTTATCAATCCGGTGCGTTTTGAAAGCCTCTTGAACACTGGGCCGCTCGAGGAACTCCTGCAGGCCAGGGTTGGAATCCAGGAACTGGCCGAAGACCTGAGCATGCTCGGGAGCGATATCTTCTCGGAAGCCAAGCAGCCGGTAATAGCCCGGATTGCGTTCGAGGCGTTCGAGAGTGGTGTTGTCCAGATAACCGTTCGCTTGCCGGCCGTCCCTTGGTTTGACGATTTGGTAATAGGCGCGGGCCAGCAACTGACTGTCGATCTTTTGCGCGCCGGCTGTTTCCGTGGTCCAGGGGCAAACCTTTTCCTGAAGATTGCGCAGCAGGTTGCTCTCAAGCATGGCGCCAAACTGTGTCATCTGCTGAGGGGAGGCTTGCCCGTAACCGGCCGCTTTGTCGGCACTGCCCAGCCGGATGTAGATGCGCGCGCCGAAATCGGCCTGCATTTCCGGGGGGACCTTCAAACCCACGACGGTGGTGTTGCCTTCATAGTATTCTGAGAGGCCCAGCACGTGCTGGTAGAGCTTGCGCGCGGCAATCAGATGGGCGGTCAAAGAAAGCCGGCGGATTTCCTCGGGGACTGGCGCCATGGTTCCGGCGTTCCTCCGGCTCCGATCTTGATAGGCTTGCACGGCTTTGCGGGCCGCTTGCTCGGCCAAGCCATAAGCCTGGGGACATTGCCTCTTCCATTCCTCCAGCGCCTGCTCCTCAGAGGCAAGGTAAGGTGTGAACTTGCGAATGTGATCGACGGTCTCCGCGTAAAGCCATTCGATTCTGTCGCGCCGAAGGATTTCCGGTTGGCTCAGCGCCTCGCGAATCGAGGGCGGCAGGTGTTCGAGCAGATGCCGGGCAACGTCCGCGCGCACCGGACTGGCCTGCAAGCGGGGCAAACCGTCTTCCCAATCGTAGCCAAATTGTTCCTCTTCCTCCTGCGTCCGGCCTTCTAGGGCATTCAGTATGGCCCTCTGTGCCAGGGGCCGGAGTTGCTGCATGGCGGCTGCCTGGGCTGCCTCAGGGAGAAGGGAGAATTCCGGCTTCCAACCCCCCAGCAGTTCGTAAAGCTGCCGTTTGGCTTCTTCTTCCAGCCGATAGAACCCCTTGGACCGACGGAATGACTTGCTGGTCTCGGTTGGCATGGCAACTCGCATTTTCTTCCATTATATGGCGGCGGCGTTGTGGAGAGAGCGCGCCTGGTTGCGCCTGAGATGTCTCCAGCGCAACCGAAGCCATTCAGACCGCCGAGGTCTTGAGTTCTGGGGAGGGTGAAGTCGATCCGATGTCGTCCCACTTTTTTTACTGCAAGAAAGGGCATTTTCGCGCACAATTGCCGCGCGTTCCATCATGGGCGGCGAAAATGCACAGTTTCCAATGCGTCGCCAGGTGTGCCCCGCGGGTCGCCTCGGCACCATAGCCACGCTCGATTTCGGGCGCCCTCCAACGCACCCTCATGCGGCCCGTCACCCCGGCCCGCGAGACAGCCGTGACCTATGCCCCTCCTTGACCAAGGCCAGGTGATCCGAGATACCTACGAAGTCGAGCGTTTCCTCGGCCAAGGTGCCTTCGCTGAGGTGTACCGGGTTAAGCACCGCTTCCTTGGCCGACAGGCCATGAAGGTTTTCAAACGCGCCGGGATAAGCCTCGATGAAATACACGAAATGCTCGGCGAAGCCATCCTGCTGTCCCGCATCGGCCACCCGAACATCGTGCGTGTTTTCGACGCCAACGTCTTCGAAAGCCCCAGCGGAAACTGTGGCTATTTCACCATGGAAAATGTTCCCGGCGGCAGCCTGGACAAATTCTGGCGCTCCTTCGGTCCTTCGCTCATCCCCGTTGAGACCACCGTTGACCTCATTAAGCAAGTCTGCCGGGGCCTCTCACAGGCCCATCAGGAAAAGCCCCCGATCATCCACAGAGACATCAAGCCGCAGAATATACTCGTCGGCTACGAGCCGGACGGGCTCCGCGCCCGCGTTAGCGATTTCGGACTAGCCAAGAAAGTAAACCCCCTTACCCTATTGGCCACAGCCGCGGGCACCCTCCAGTTCAAACCACCCGAGGCGTTCGCTCAGCGCAAAGCCGACTCGCCGGCGGCGGACGTGTGGGCAATAGGCACCACGCTGTACCTCCTCCTCACCGACCGCCTCCCCGTGGAAATGCCCGAAGGAACCACTTGGACCGCTAGAAACCTGTTCGACAAGCCCATTACGCCGCCGACGCAGGTGAACCCAGACATCAGCAAAGACCTCGAAAAGGTCGTCATGCGGTCACTGGAAAAGTCTCCGGAGAAGCGGTATCCCAGCGCCCGCGAACTCCTNNCGCGAACTCCTCCACGAACTCGACGCGGCGCCACTCCACGATCCGGGTCCCACGCCACGCAAGTCACTGTCCAGCGAGGCCAGCAAAACCGTTTTCGGAAACGCCTCCCCAATGGACGGCAGTCAAGCCCGCACCCTCGTCGAAAAAGCGCTCGAAGCGCGCCGTGGCGGTCGCCTCGGTGAGGCGGCCGACCTCATGGAGGAGGCATTCAATAAAGCACCGGACCTCCGAGAAAAGTACGTACACCAGGTCAAACTCTGGCGCTGCGGGATTAGTATGTAGCCCGCCAACACTACGCCTATGGGTTCCTCCGGCATACTCGAAGTCTGGTGCCCGCAGTGCGGCGGACCCATCCACGAACACACCGGCGAATGGCGCTGTGCCAAATGCGACTTCAAGCTCCCCGCTTTTCGCAACGGCCAGCGACGCGACGCGGAGGACATCGAACGGGAGGTCCGCAATATCGCGGCCGAAATCGCAGGCACCAACCGCACCGTCCGCAACCAGCCAGGAAAAACATCCCTCGGCCGATGCCCCCGCTGCGGTTCCGCTGTGGTCGAGATGCCAGACCGATACGCCTGCGAAAAGTCAATCGCGGATGTCGGCGCCTGCAAATTCAGGATGAACAAGACCATCCTCTCACAACCCCTCGACAGGACCCAGGTCCAACGGCTCCTAACCTCAGGGAGAACTGATCTCCTCACCGGCTTTGTCTCGAAATCGGGCCGGCAATTTCCCGCCTTCCTGGTCGTTGACGAAACAGGCAAAGTGACCTTCGAGTTCCCGGAGCAAGCGGCCCCGGCTGCAAACCAAGAGCCAGCTTCAGAACCCCCACCCCAACGCAGACCCACAGACCCCTGCAAACCGCTTCTCTCTGCAGCAACCCCAGCCATCTTCCGGCGAAACGCATTCCGGATCACCGGCCTCCCAGTTGAAGCGTCAACGCGCCAGGTCGCCAAACACGCCGCCAACCTCGGGCAGATGGCCGAACTTGGCTTGGAAGCGAGCCACCAAGCCGGCCTCTTCGCCATGAAGCCCCCACCAACACTGGACGAGGTGCGAGAGGCGGTGCAAAGACTAAAAGACCCGGAGAGCCGACTCATCGAC
>MTKZ01031143.1_pt1 | contig 18023 bp, 18 predicted proteins | sample 1042781 | NCBI WGS metagenome assembly MTKZ01 (sample SAMN06212207, study PRJNA360539) | anaerobic digester metagenome | biome: Wastewater treatment plant; material: sludge; isolation source: anaerobic digester fed with sludge from wastewater treatment plant | place: Denmark: WWTP Viborg ... | reverse complement strand
GCTGGCATCGCGTATGTTTCCGAGGACCGCAAAGGGAACGGCTTAATTTTGATTCAGGACGTGAAGCAAAACGTCACGCTGGCGAACCTGGAAGAAATTGCCAGCCGCGGCGTGGTGAACAAAAATGCCGAGATCAAAATTGCCAATGATTACAAGGGATCGCTCAACATTAAAACGCCAACGGTGGAACAGCGCGTGGGCAACCTGAGCGGCGGCAATCAGCAAAAGGTGTCGCTGGCAAAGTGGCTGTTTGTTGGGCCAGATGTGCTGATTTTGGATGAGCCAACCCGCGGAATTGACGTGGGCGCGAAATACGAAATTTACACGTTCATGAACAAACTGGTGGAACAAGGCATGAGCATCATGCTGATCTCATCCGAATTGCCAGAAGTGTTGGGCATGAGCGACCGCGTGTATGTCGTCTCGGAAGGGCGCATCGCGGGCGAGTTGCCCATTCAGGAAGCAACCCAGGAAAAGATCATGCACCTGGCGACGAATTAACGAGTTAAACGACATCGCAAAACTGTTTTTTAAACCACAAAAAGCACAAGATGTAACGTGCCATTTGTAAAAACAAACAAATTTCACAAATTGTTTTTTACACATTGTACATTACACAGTTCACTCAGGAATCAACCATGTTCTTCCAACATCTTAAAAATTCACTCGCTCAGAACATCCGCGAATACGGCATGTATATCGCGCTGTTCGTGATCATGGCGATCTTCACCATCACCACGCAAGGCACGTTTATCTCATCCCGCAACCTGAGCAACCTGCTCAACCAAACCGGCTACATCGCGGTGCTGGCCGTGGGCATGACCCTGATCATCGTCATTCGCCACATTGACCTCTCGGTGGGTTTCTTGGCAGGTTTTCTGGGCGCAGTCGCCGCCATCGCCCTGAGCGCATGGCATCTGCCCGTTTTGGTGGTCATTCCGCTCACGCTCGCGCTGGGCGCAATCGCGGGGTTGATCACGGCCTTACCGGTGGCAGAAATCGGCATACCTTCGTTCGTGGCCTCGCTGGCAGGCATGTTGATATATCGTGGTCTGCTCCAGCTCGTCACACAAGGCACAGGCACCATCATCATCGCCGATGACACCTTCAACGCCATCGGCAACGGCTACATCCCAGACCTGCCCTTTACGCTTATTCCAAAAGTACACACGCTCACTTTGCTGCTTGGCATCATCGGCATTGTTTTGTATATCCTCAGCCAGATCAATGACCGCCGCAAGAAGGAATCGTATAACTTCCAAGTTCCGCCAATGGACATGTTTGTGTTGCAGCTTGTGTTTGTCTCGGCCATCATCGCGCTGGTCACATGGATTTTGGCCGGATACAACGGCTTGTCCTGGACGGTGGTGATCATGCTTGTGGTCGTGGGCATCTACCACTTCATCACCACCCAAACCGTGCTGGGCCGCCACATTTACGCGGTGGGCGGCAACCCAGAAGCCGCCGAGCTGAGCGGCATCAGCGTGCGGAAGATCACATACATGGTGTTCGCCTCGATGGGTTTCCTGACCGCCTTGTCTGGCATTTTGTTCACGGCTCGTCTCAAGTCGGCCACACCGCAGGCAGGCACGCTGTTCGAACTTGACGCCATCGCTGCCGCCTACGTGGGCGGCGTGTCTGCCGCTGGTGGCGTGGGCAAAGTCATCGGCTCCATCATCGGCGCGTTGGTCATGCAATCGCTGGTGAACGGCATGAACCTGATGGGTCTGGACATCTCGTATCAATACGTGGTGCGCGGTCTCATCCTCGTGGCTGCCGTCGTCTTCGACGTGCTCACCCGCCGCCGCTCGCGCTAAAAACCAGAGTGATAGTTGAGAGTGATAGTTATAGCGGCCTGCGCTTTACTATCACTCTCAACTATCACTTTTCCTGCCGGTAAATCCCCACCAGCCGCCCCATCAACACGGCGATATAAAGCACGCCGGTCATGCCCTCCAGCGCGGCCAGCGTGCGCGCCCACGCGTTCACCGGAATGATGTCGCCATACCCGACGGTGGTGAGCGTAATCATGCTGTAATAAATCAATTGCTGCCATTGCACAGGCTGGCCCAGGCCGTTGTCAATAAAACTGTGCGGCGAGAGCAACTCAATCATGCCATACAGCGGCGTGAACAGAGAACCCAGCAAAATATAAATCGTTATCGCGGTGATGAGAACGCGGCCATCCACCATCTGCGCGTTAAAGATAAACCCAAACAATGCGCCAATAATGAGCAAGAGGCAGGGAATAAAAGCCATAAACTGCAAGACAGATAAAAACACATTACCCGGGAAGATCGTAGCCAATACCGAAGCCACCATCCATGCCAGCGCGGCAAAACTGGTGCGAATCAGACTATTTCTGTCATCGCTGGTGACCAGCACGCCAATCACAAACATCAAGGCGTATCCCGTCAAAAACAAAATAATGCCCAGCGGCCCAATGCTCAGGGTGATGGGATACCCAAAATTCAGCGCAACCACCATCACAAATAAAAAACCCACCGCGCCATACAACGGATTGAATTTTAATTTTTGCTGTTCTGGTTTTTCTTTCATGAGTTTTTGATCAAAGCATCCACAATTCTGGGCGCGGCATGGCCGTCGCCATACGGGTTGATGGCCCGCGCCATCGCCGCGTATTCCGCGAAGTCATCCAGCAATCGGCTGGCCTCGGCCACAATCCGCGCCCGGTCAGCGCCCACCAGCCGCACCGTGCCCGCGTCCACCGCTTCTGGCCGCTCGGTTTTATCGCGCAGCACCAGCACCGGCTTGCCCAAACTAGGAGCGCTCTCCTGAATCCCGCCCGAATCAGTCAGCACCAGCGCCGCGCGGCGCATCACATGAATCAGCGGCAAATAATCCAGCGGGTCAGTCAAAATAACATTTGGCGCATCGCCCAAAATGCGCCGCGCCGGTTCCTGCACATTCGGGTTGAGGTGAACCGGGTAGAGGATCACGGCCTGCTCAGCATAACGCTTCGCCAGGTCGCGCAGACCGCCAAAAATCTCCTCAAACGGCTTGCCAAAATTCTCGCGCCGGTGAGCCGTCACCAAAATTAATTTTTTCTGCCCCACCCTGTTTAGCAGCGCGCAGGCCTCATCCGGCACGGGTTGGGTGATGGCCCACTGGAGCGCGTCAATCTCGGTGTTGCCAGTCACAACAATTGTGTTCTCCGGCACACCCTCGCGCAACAAATTTTGTTTAGATCGCTCGGTGGGCGCAAAATGCAAATCGGCAATCGCCCCCGCCACTTTGCGGTTAATCTCTTCCGGGAACGGCTGATATTTGTCAAAGCTGCGCAGGCCCGCCTCCACATGCCCCACCCTTGCCCCGCAATAAAACGCCGCCAGCGCGGCGGCCATCACGGTGGTGGTGTCACCCTGAACCAAAACCCAATCCGGTTTTTCGGCCAGCAACACCGGCTCCATGTTTTTCAACACCGCCGCCGCGCTTTGGCTCAGCGTCTGGCCGGGTTGCATCAAGTTGAGGTCAACATCCGGCACAATGCCAAACGCATGAAGCACCTGATCCAGCATTTGCCGGTGCTGGGCGGTTACGCACACGCGGCTGATGATTTCGCTTGGCCGCGCGGCCAGCTCGCTCACCACCGGGGCCATCTTCACCGCCTCTGGCCGCGTGCCAAATACCGAGAGAATTTTGAGCATGGGGGAAATGATAAACGCGAAAAACAAAAGGGGGTCTGACCGCTCTGCCGAACTTGTTCGGACGCGGTCAGACCCCTCGTCACCCTGCGAGGTTAAAGACCACTTACGCCATCGCAGGCACAGGCTGGTGCGCGGGCGCATGGGCGCGGGCGGCCTCGCGCCCGTGATCCAGCAAGACCGGGCGAAACTTATAGCCGTAGATGATGTTGCCGCGCTCGCCGTCCTCGCGCAGCACGCGCGTGACCATCTCCACCGGCATGCCAATGCGCACATCGGCCTCGTCCACATCGGTCAGTTGCGCCGTGACCAGCGGGCCTTCCACCAGCCGAACCAACGCCACGGTGTAGGGCGCAAATTTGTCAAACTCCGCGGGCGGGTTATACACCGCGCTAAACGAATACACCTCGCCGCGCCCGCTAAACGCGAACGGCGTCTTGGCTTCCTTCTCGCAGGTTGGGCACACATCGCGCGGCGGGAAAATCTTAGACTTGCAATGCGGGCACTCCTCGCCCACCAGTTGATACCGCTGCGCCTTTGTGCGCCAAAATCGTGCTACTTCCATTGTGCTCCTTTATCTCTTGCAACGCCGCAAAGCCGCCAAGATAATTTTTTGCGTCTTTGCGTCTTAGCGAGAGATTTTCTTTACATCCTCTCCAAAATTGTTGTGACCACGCTTGCGCCGCTGCCGCCAATGTTTTGCGCCATGCCCAATCTTGCATTGGGGATTTGGTTCGCGCCAGCCTCGCCGCGCAACTGCAAGGCAACCTCAGAAATTTGATACATCCCCGTCGCGCCCACCGGGTGGCCGCGCGCCTTCAAACCGCCCATGGTGGTGATGGGAACCCGGCCTTTGAGGCCAATCTCGCCATCCAGCGCCAAACCCACGCCGCGGCCCCTCGGCGCAAAGCCAGCCGCTTCCAGGCTGAGGGCGCTCATGATGGTGAAGGCGTCGTGCAATTCAAACAAATCCATGTCGGCGGGGCCAACCCCAGCGGCGGCATACGCCTTTTGCGCGCTGATGGCCGCGCCCTCCAGATACAACGGGTCGCGGCGGCTATGCACCGCCACAGAATCCGTGGCCATGGCGCACGCCCGCACCCGGATGGGGTTGTCGCTAAATTCTCTGGCGATGGATGTCGGCGCGAGGATCACGCACGCAGACCCATCCGCAATGGGCGAAGAATCCAGCAAGTTGATTGGATCGGCCACGGGTTTGGCCTCCGCAAACTGCTTGGGCGTTATCTTCATGTGGAACATCGCGTTGGGGTTATGCACCGCGTTTTCGTGCGCGGTAATGGCAAATGGCGCAAAATCCTCTTTTTTGTAGCCATGCTCGTGCATATACCGGCGCATAAGCAATGCGTTAATGCTCACGAATGTCAGCCCATGCAGCCCTTCGTATTCAGCATCGGCGGCCATCGCCAGGGCCGATGTGACCACGTCTGGCGGCGGATCCGTCATCTTCTCCACGCCCATGCAGGCCACAAAATCGGCCATGCCCGACGCAACTGCCATCAGCCCAACGCGCAAAGCCGCCGCGCCGCTGCCGCAGGCCGCCTCAATTTTCATCGCCTCAATACCGCGCAAACCGGCAAAATCGGCGATGATGGCGCCCAAATGCTCCTGCCCGGTCAATTCACCAGACAGCATGTTGCCCACGTAAAGCGAGTCAATGCGCTCCAGTTTGGCATCGCGCATCGCGGCAGATAGCGCGTCGTAACCCAGTTCGCGCAGGCTCTTGTCCCAGTGTTCGCCCACCGGTGTCTGGCCCACGCCTATGATTGATACGTCTCTCATGTTTTTATAGTGGAAAGTGCAAAGCAACTTTGCGCTTTGCACTTAATTTAGTTTGTAGTTTTCCTTCAACTTGGAGTAAGTCGCGTAATCCACCTGCTTGCGGCGGGTCACATAATCGCGCGTGGCAGGCGCGCTGACGTTCTTTTCGGCGTTGCGCCCCAAAACCCTGATGGCAAAGGCATCGCTGCCCGCGCCAGAGCCAAACGGGACCACCAAAATCCGGTCGCCGGGCTTGGCAATATCCAGCACAGCGGTCAGGCCAATCATGCTCGACCCAGCGTAGGTGTTGCCAATGTCATTCACCAGCAAACCCGGCTTCATCTGCTCTTTCTTAAACCCCAGCTCCTCGCCCGCCTTGGTGGGGAACTTGGCATTGGGTTGATGGAACACGGCATAAGTGAAATCGCTCGCGTTCTGACCCAGCTCACCGAGCAGCCCTGCCGCCGCGGAAAGAATGTGATGAAAATAGGCCGGCTCACCGGTGAACCGCCCGGCGTGCTCCGGGTAGCGCTCGTGCTGCCGCCGCCAAAAGTCTGGCGTGTCGGTCACATACGAATGCGATGCCTCAATTTCGGCCAGCGATTCCTCGGCTGGGCCAACCAGATACGCCGCGCCGCCCGCGCCAGCGGTGTATTCCAGCGCATCGCCGGGCCGCCCCTGGGCCGCGTCCATCCCAATCGCCATCGCATAATCCATCATGCCAGAACCAACCATGCCGATGGCCGCCTGAAGCGCCTCGGTTCCGGCTTTGCAGGCAAATTGCCAATCGGCAGCCTGGGTGTATGGCGTTGCGCCAATGCTCTCGGCCACAATTGTGCTGGTCGGCTTCACCGCGTAGGGGTGAGATTCGCTGCCCACCCACACCGCGCCAATCTGCCGAACATAATCAGCTTGTTTGTGTCCCCACGCCCGGTTGATGGCGTTCCGGGCGGCCTCGATGCTCATCGTCGCCACATCTTCATCCAACCCTGGCACAGATTTCTCGCGCACGGGCGGCTGGGCGTTGCCATGCGTCCATAATTCAGAGACCGCGTGGGCGGGCAGGCGGTAGCGTGGAACATACGCGCCGTATCCTACAATTCCCACCGGTTTAACCGGCTTCATTAGTTTCATAGTATTTCCAAAATTGGAGGTGGCTCTGGCTGGATTTCCCAAATTTATCCCAAGTCACTTTGGGATAAATCATTTTGGGTAAACCTCACGCGTTGTCTCGCCTGCATATAGGCTGCACAAGACTGCGTTACAACAACACATGAAGTCGAAGCGCATACGCCCTCCGCGGATCAGTCTAGGGGAAAAAACCTATCAAAAACGCCCGGCCGGGGGAAAATATGTGACCGGATAGCTTTTGATAGTAAGAAAGTTCACAAAAAAAAGGCTTTTTATGTCGCTTTCCTTGTTGTTTATTGCCAAAAATAAACAATAAGATTCTAGAAAGCGAGTTATGCCAGTAATCCCTTAATCCGTTCAATCCCATCTAACAGATTTGGCTCAACATAAACATTGGGATATACCGGATGTATACCTGCCAAGTTCGCAAAGGCCATCCCGCCCAAAACTACTTTTGGATGATACCCGCGAATCTGGTTGTCTTCTAAAGGAAGCGCCCTAAGAATGGTATGCCCATACGCCATTTGGCTGCACGATATGGCAATAACCACCGGGCGATCTCGCACAATCGTGTTGATCCACCCATCCAAAGGCAAATCTGCCCCGAGGTAGCGCACATTGACCCCGCGCTGGCGCAAAATGGTCGCCAACATAAGTGAGCCAATTTGATGCAATTCATTTGGCGCACACCCGACAACAACCAAGGGGCCAATCACCGGCGACAAGTCGTTAAAAGTGGCAAACAGCCATCCCATCAAAAACTGCGAGGCAAAATGCTCGTCGGCGATGCTAACTTTGCCATCATGCCAGCCCTGCCCAATTTGCACCAACACTGGCGCAATAAGCCGGGTACACGTGTCTTCCAGCGGATGCGCCTGCGCAAGGATGTCATAGGCGGCGGTCTCATCGTGATTCAGCAGCGCGGCATAAAGTTGCGCAACCAGCCGCTGCCACTCACCATCCTCAAGCGGCACAGGTGCGGCGGCCATGCGNNGGCTGATGCTCAGCCCGCCTTCAACTTGATTCTTCAACCAGTGCAAATCGGCCACATCTCTCTCTGAATAAAGCCGGTAATTTCCCGATGTGCGCCCTGGTTTTAGTACGGCATAACGCCGCTCCCATGCCCGCAGGGTGGTAGAGGCAATACCCGTCTTTTGCACCACCGATTTAATGTTATAAATTGGATCATCAGATAAGATCATCAAAAAAGGTCCTGGCTAAAACAACTAACTTTGCGCAAAACGCAAAGCCTTTAAGCTTTTCCCCCGTTTATTCTCAAATTGTAATACCTATTTCGTAAATATTTCAAGGGCCGCAATAGCTATTTAAATCTGCTTGCGCCACAAACTGGCCCTGGGTCAATGTTTGGGTCAGCACACCGCCATCCAAAATTTGGGTGAAGGCATTAGACATGGCCTTGGCCGCGCAATCCCACCCGCTCACAAACGGCTCGGCCACCGCGCTCTGGGCAATTCGGCGGATGGCTCTGGCGCGGGGGGTATTCGCATCGCTCAATGCGGAAAAACGAGCTGGCAAGTCACCCGTCCGGTCGGCCCAAAATCTGGTCTGCGCGGGTTCCATCAGCCAGCGCGCAAACTGCCACGCCGCCGCTTGTTTTGCCGGAATTGTGCGCATGAGCGCCAACACCGGCGCGCGAAACTGGTTGGCGGTCTTGCCTGCCTCGCCGGGCAAGCGGTCTATGCCCCATTCAAAGTTGGCGGCCTGTTTGATTTGTGTCTCGTATTGGCTCAGCGTATCCGTCCAGTCAAAGCCAAACAGGGCGCGGCCAGAGGCGAACTCATCGCGCTCCTGGGCCAGCGTGTTGACGCGGTAGACCTGATTGGCGCGAACGATGGTGAGCAGCCGGTTCATCGCGGCCACGGGCACATCGCCGGTAAGCGTCACCCGGCTCAGGTCATTGCTAATCAGTTTGCCGCCGTTCGCCAAAACCCAATCGGCAAAATCTTCGCCGTTGGTCGAGACGGTGAAGCACTCGGTGCCGCGCCGGGAATCTGAAGCGCGGGTGCAGGCCTGCCCAAAGTTATCCCAGTCTGCTGGAACGTTCTGATAACCCAGCGAGGAAAGCCAGTCGCTGTTCATCAATACCGCCCGCGCCGCGCCGCCAAACGGCAATGCCCACGTTCGGCCATCGCCAGTTTTGCCCGCCTGCAAGACAAATGGCAAAAAGTCGGCGCGGTCATCTGCGGTGAAGCCCGCGCTGCCGTTCAGGTATTCATCCAGCGGGGCCAGCAGGTCTTTGCGCTGCAAGTTGGCCGCCTGGGTGGATGGAACGAGCAATAGCGAAGGCATGGCGTTTGCTGCCAAGTTTTTTGAAATGGCGCCGCGCAAGTTGACCAAATCTTTGCGCTCTGGCACAATGACGCTGCCGGTTGGGTTGCTGGCGTTCCAGCGATCTACCAATTCCAGCAGGGCGCGTTCCTTGGCGCCGGTTAGCGTGTGCCAAAACGGGATGTAGTTTCCGCTCACACCCGGGGCGGCGCACCCAGACAGAAGCAGCGTCAAAGCCAGGAAGAGCACAAACGGCTGCAAGAGGTAACGCCCGGAGCGCTTAACGAATATGCTCATCCGTCCTCCCGCATGGCCGAGACGATATTTACAAAACCCTTCGCGTCTTTCACCAACCGCCCCACCGGAATTTGGGTGTCATGCGCGGTGATGACAAGCGCGTCATGCTCCAGCGCCCATTTTTGCAAGGCGCGTTTTGTGTCAATGGTGATGAGCGGCAAAACATCGTAGGCCGTGACCCAGGGCAGGCGCGCAAAATGAATTTGGTAACAGGCCACATCGCCCAGCATGATGACGGTGCGAGGTTTGCGCGGTTCCGCGCCTTGCCGCCCTTCGACAAGCTCAGGGCGAACGGAGGGAGAAACGACGATTGAATCTACGCCCTCAATGATGACGGACTGATGGCCGGCGGTGTGGCCGGGCGTGGGCAACACCCGCACGCTGGGCGTAATCTGCGCCGCGCCATCCAGCAGCGTCATCCAGCCATTTTCCACCAGCTTGATGTAATTTTCGGGGAAGTAGGTGTTGCGGGTGCGCTCGTTGGTGTGCGTGGCATCGGCGTATTCTGTTTGCTGAACAAAATAATGCGCGTTGGGAAAACCGCGCACAAGCTGACCGCCCTGCTCTGCCAGCGCCCAGCCCACATGGTCGCCGTGCAAGTGGGTTTGAATCACAATGTCAATATCCGCTGGCGCAAAGCCGCGCCGCGCCAAGTCATCCATCAGCGTGCCGCGCGGGCGAACAATATCGTATTGCCCGGCCAGCTTGTCTAAATTTTTCCCGCCCACGCCGGTATCTATCAGGATGCGTTTGCCATCGGCTTCAACCAGAACACACCACAATTCTTGCGGCACACGGTTGCGCTCATCTGGCGGAAGGAGCTTCATCCAGCGGTCGCGCGGCACCAACCCAAACGCCCCGCCGCCATCGGCAAGCACATGCCCATCCGAAAGCAACGTTATTTTTGCTGTCATTATTTAGGCAGACATTGTACGCGGGTTGCTGGGTATTGGGTGCTGGTTGATGAGAAGATGTGAAGACGAACGCAGACGTGAACGTAAACGTTAACGTGGACGTGAACGTAAACGTAGACGTAAACGCAAACGTGAACGTAAACGCAAACGTGAACGCAAACGTGAACGTAGACGTGAACGCAAAATGCACCAACAGCAAAGTGGCGGGTTAACCAAATGAGTCATCCCATCTTCCTTATCACCAGCCGCGAGGCGGATGAGATTTTTGCGCCCGTGCTGGCTGGCATAAATCTCTCTGTTTTTTTTCTTGTCTTTGCGACGAGATATTTTTTTGACCAGTCAATTACTGCAAATAAATTTAGGGGAATTGATTTTGGTCACACCGACCCCATGTTTGTTTTGTCATACGGCGTTGAGGCCATGATTGACTGAGTTGGGCGCCAATTTGAAATTACGGAGAACGCGGTGGGGGATTTATAACTAGACTTACGCAAAGAGCGCAATTTTTGCTTTTCCCCTCCCTTTGGGAAGAAAAGGGGGGGGGGCGTAAGTCCTGTTATAATTTAATAAGCAAGTTCGTGGGTTCTATCTTTCGAAAAGATAGGGGGGGTTAACGTTTTCTTGTAAGGGACTTAAATTTCATTTCACACAAGCCAGAAGGAAAATTATGTCACAGCTCTTAAATTCGTCGGAGCTCGAGCCTAAAAATCGGAAATTTACCTCAATTGGTTTTTGGTTGCCATTAGGAAGGTCTAATTTTTTTCATTCGAAATTCGATCAAGAACTGATAAGAAAAAACGACACTCCAAACAATCCAACTAAATCTTTAAATTTTGAAATTATTTCCACGCTGGCAGAATCACCTCAAGAAAATAATCTTGACACATCTGTTTACAGAAGATTGCTTCTTAAAGCAAATTCTCATAAATTCAAGTGGGCAATTCCTTATTTTCCGGAATATCGATTGGCCTATTCAGAGGTAGTAGGCGATACTGATCCTGATTCATTGATTCTGATATCTGAGGAGAACCCTATTGCAAATGACAATGAGGTGGGGCACATAAAACGAATTATTTTAAGCGTGTCTTCAGATGGCTTTTATCAGTTTTTTTTCTATCACCAACCTCAAAATAATTACAAAAAGTTTATTGATCAGTTAAAAAAGATCATCTTGAATGTAATGGGTGAATTAGTTTTGCAAAAAAGTGCCCCAAAGAAAATTTTGGGAGCAGATTCATCTTTAGATAGCGATCAAATAGGACAAATAATTCTTAATCAATACGATGCAACCAATGGCATTCTTGTTTTTTTTCAGCTCAACTTAGTCATTGAAGGATTAAGCAATTCCTTATTTGATCCAGGATTATTTTTTGCCAGCCAAGAATTTGATCGCGCTACGACTCAAGAGCAAATGGCCGAGCATAAGACACTCGAAAACCTTGAAGAAACAAAATATAACTTAAGAAGTTTTATTGGTGAAATTCTTGCTTACACAGATTTATTTTCTCCTTCGGATGAAAGTCAACTCTGTCACAGTAGTATTGATCGTTATACGGAAATTTTAGGGATTTTTGAAAAAATAGAGCCCAATTTAAAGGAAGGAAATAATCGTCAGCTCAGGCAAGATATTCGACCGCTAGCATTGGGCGACTTTCATAATGACGTCATGAGACGGGATTTTTTACGTCAGTTTTTGCGCAAGACATCATCAATCTTCTTGCAAGAACTAAAATGGAGTCTGGAAGATTGTCGTCGTCAACTTTTAGCCTATATTATTTCCTTCACGGATTATCAGCAACAACTTATTCAGCTCCCTTCCATCGCAGACAGAGCTGTGGCGTTCAATGGAACAAATGAAGCTCAGTTGGCTGGTTACGTGAAATTTGTTTCAGCAAAATTTCCTTTGATTCAGAATTTTAAGAGATATATTCAATTAAATTATGAAAAATTAGATGTCACGATTCAACCACACATAGCTAGTCATTTTCAAGACTGGTGTGGGAGAGTTGATGCTCTTTCAGATAATATTAGAGCTCTAGAACGTTCTTTAGATAGAGTTACATCTGAACGACAACTTCAAGAGCAAGCACAAATACGTCGAGAACAAGAAACTCAAGCCGAAATCGCNNGGTTAGGTCTTTCTCCTGAAGGAGGAAGCGGCAAGACACAATTTCCCGGTTTTCTAGAAGTTGCTATTGTGTTTATTACAGTTATCTCTTCCATATTCTCAATTATTTATTAAGCAACTCAACAATTTTCAATACAAACATGGGCATCTAACTTTTTGATGGGGGCCACAATAATTTTCTTTTCCTTTGCGTTGCTCAGATGGTTAGGCAATAAATGGACGGAAAAAACACAAAACAATAATCGATATTATCATGAATTAGATCTAACGATCGAACTGCCTATGGACTCACTAGATGCTGCTATTCTTTTTGAAAGAGCATTTAAAACAAGTATTCAGAACATTGACAAAACATCGTTATTAATCCCTTCGGGAATAATAGCTGGAGATTCATCTGGAAAACTGATTACCGAAAAAGATCAAAAGATTGGTGAAGGCGTTAAAAAATACTTGGAAGCTAATCTTGAGATGTTTCCAAAATTACAAAATTTAGAGCAAGTCGCTTATAGATATAGTCATGGTGGATTTAATGAAGGCACCCATAAAGTTCACTATGAGTTTGATTTCTACTGGCCCGGGATTTTAGATCTATATCCCAAATTAGCCAAATTAAAAAGTTTTTTTTGGTATTTGATAACCAAAACTGGCCTTATAACTAATCCATATGTTATGAAAGATTGCGAACTGATCTATGAGGTTTTATCTCATGCTCCTTCAAGCAAAGTCAAACATTTACTAAAAGAATTGAGGTTTATTGCTACTTATAAACAAAAATTAACACCTGAAAGAATAATGTATTTAAAAATAAAATTAATTAATGTGTTTATTATGCAGTGGTTACCAAAAGAATATATGGCAATGGAGGCAGAGATACGAAAAAATATTTATCCATTATTTTCATTAACAGTCGCTGTTTTAGATAAAAAAAAGGAAGATAAAGAAGAGGGAGACGGAGAATCAAAAAGATTAAAAAAAGAACGAAGACTAATTAGCTTCTTAGATATTTTTTTCAAACGCAATTCTGAATTACAGAACAACAATCGCTCACGTAGCGCATATTAGAAGACAAGCAAATTAGGCATTTATTTCAAAGTATTTGTTGATGAAAAGATATCACTGTTTGATATTGATATACACACCCATTTTGTAACTCACCCGTAACACACCCCCGTAAAATGATGCGCGGATGAAGACACAGCGAGATGTAGCCAGTTTTGTTCTGCGCATGACGCAAGACCTTTGGAAAGATGGCGAAGGCGACCCAAAGGTGCAATGGCGCGGGCACATTGAGCATGTGCAAAGCCACGCCGAGCTTTCGTTCACCGACTTCGCGGATGCGATCGCGTTTATTCAAAAGCACACCGCCCAAGTGACGATGGATTCGGTGGCGGGCGAGGACAGCGGCATGAAGGCCAAGGCCATGCGCGAGAGCTTGGGCATGTGGCAAAAGTTTGCGTCCAATTACTCCAACATTGTGATGGAAGCCTGGGAAAACACGGCTCGCCAAAATGACCGCAACTTGCAGATGTTGATGAACGCCTGGCGGCTTCCTTTTGCCAGGGGCGAAAGCGCGGCGGAAAAGCCATCCCCAGAAACAGACGCGCTAAAAGCAAAAATAGCCGAGCTGGAAAAGGAACTGGCGGCGCAGAAAACAAAGAGCAATCAATCAAAGATATCTCTCGCAAAGACGCAAAGACGCAAAGCCAAAGCCTAAGCTCTTTGCGTCTTTGCGAGAGACAAATAGGAGAATCATGAAAACCGACAAACCAATGAACAGCCTGAACGAAGGCATGGATATGTGGATGGAATACGCCAAAGCCTACACCGATTTTGTGGTGGGCATGAACCAAAACGCCATGAAGGCGATGGTGGACGCGCGCGAGCAGTTTGACAAGGCCATGAGCGAGACCATGAACAAATCTATGGCTTTGGGGCAAAAGGAACAGCAAATGGCTTCCGACATGATGAGCGCGTTCCAAAACCAGGCGCAAAAGATGTGGGATGCCAACACAAAGTTTTTTGAGAACGCGCTGGACAGCGGCAAGGCCATGACCAATCAACTGACCAGCATGATGGACAACGCCAGCGCCACCACCCGCGCCATGACTGAGAAAATGGCCGCGGCGATGGACCCAAACAAAAAGTAAATGCAATTTCTGAAATCCTAAAATGAGCGACGCAACACCCGAAACCGAGGCGGCGGAATCCCTCAAAAAAATGCAGGGCATTTGGCTGGATGGCTGGTCCAAAATGCTGGGCGAGGGTGTGCAAACACCGGAATACGGCAAGATGATGGGCCAGTGGATGGAAACGTGGATGAGCACCGGCGGCTCTGTGCGCCAGCAACTGGAACAAACCACCGAGCAATATCTGGAGCAGATGAGCCTGCCCTCGCGCAAAGAGCTATCCAGCGTCGCCAAACGCATCACCAATCTGGAGATGAAACTGGATGACTTGGACGCGAAGATGGATCAGGTGGTGGCGTATATTGGAGCCATGAGTCAGGCCATGCAGGCCAGCTTGAGCACTCCGGCCAACACAAGCGCTCCGGCCGCTCCAAGCGACCGGAGCGCTGAAAAGAAACGCAAACCCCGCGCCAAGAAATAATTCTTGCTGAAATAAATCCCATGACGGCTTTTGCTCAGCCCACCCCCACCCTCAACCCCTCTCCAAAAGATGGGGGAATGGCCGAGCTGGCTCAGGCTTTTTGGGAGCAGGCGTTGCGCTGGCAGACCGAGGGCGCAAAACATGTGTCTGAATCGTTTGAGATTGAGCTGGGGCAAACCCCGCGCGATTTGATTTGGACACTGAACAAGGCCGCGTTGTATCGCTATCGGCCATCGCGCCCGGTCAGCGCGCGCCACGCCACGCCCATCTTGCTGGTGTATGCGCTGATCAACCGCCCCACCATTTTTGACCTGCGCCCCGGCCAGAGTTTTGTGGAATTTCTGCGCGACGCGGGGTTTGACGTGTATTTGCTCGATTGGGGCATCCCCGGCCCGGAAGACAACGACATCTCGCTTTGGGAATATACCTTTGAGTATTTGCCCCGCGCGGTGCGCAAAGTTCTTGGCGCGTCTGGCGCGGGCAAAATAAACATGCTGGGGTATTGTCAGGGCGGGCTGATGGCGCTGGCTTATGCCGCGATGTTCAGCGAAGCGCCATTGCGCAATTTGGTGGTGCTCACCACGCCAGTAGATTTTTCCAAAACCGAGAACGACATTTTTGCCGTGTGGCTGGACAAACGCTATTTTGACGTGGACAAACTGATGGACACGCTCAAGTGCATGCCCGAAGGCCTGATTTTGCACGGGTCAAAAATGCTCAAACCGGTGGAAAACTATTTGACCACCTACAAAGTGCTGAACGACAAAATGGGCAGCGCAGACGCGGTGCAGGCGTGGCAGGCGCTCAACCGCTGGACGCACGAGGGGCAGGATTTGCCCGGCCAGGTTTTTCGCGATTGGGTGAAAGACTTGATCTGGGANNTAGGTGACCTGGAAAGGGCGCGCGGCCTCGCTCAAAAACATCACCGTGCCGGTGCTGAATGTGCTGGCCGAGAAGGATCACATCGTGCCATTTGCCAACGCCGCATCGCTCAAAGATTTGGTGGGCAGCGCAGACGTGCGCACCGAGGTGATCGCGGGCGGGCATGTGGGCATCATGGGCGGGCGCGCGGCCAAGAATCGGCTTTGGCCCGCCATCGTCAAATGGCTGGAAGAAAGGTCTCTTTAACGTGGATGAACTGGATAGACAGAATAAATACCAGAAATCAACGACTAGCAAGAAACAACTAATCATGAAACTCAAAGACAAAGTGTGCATCATCACCGGCGGGGCCATGGGAATTGGCCGCGCCACCGCAGAAAAGTTCGCCGAAGAGGGCGCAAAGGTCATCATTTGCGATATGAACGAAGACGCTGGCAAGGCCACCGCAAGCGCCATCAACGCCGATTTTTACAAGGTGAACGTGACCGACCGCAAGGCCGCGCAAGACTTTGTGGACGCGGTTGTGGCCAAGTATGGCCGCGTAGATGTGTTGGTGAACAACGCGGGCATTGTGCGCGATGCGCGGCTGGTGGTGGTAAAAGNNTGCGCGATGCGCGGCTGGTGGTGGTGAAAGACGGCCAACTGGTCAAGCAAATGAGCGAGGCCGATTTTGATTTGGTCATTGGCGTGAACCTGAAGGGCGTGTTTAACTGTTCGCAGGCGGTTGCGCCGTATATGGTCAAACAGGGCGGCGGCGTCATTCTCAGCGCGTCATCGGTGGTTGGGTTGGATGGCAACTTTGGTCAGACGAATTACGTGGCTACCAAAGCCGCCGTGATTGGCATGACCAAAGTCTGGGCGCGTGAGCTTGGGCCAGCCGGTGTGCGCGCCAACGCGGTGGCGCCGGGCTTTACCGCCACCGATATTTTGAAGGATATGCCAGACACGGTTTTGCAGGGCATGGTGAACAAAACACCCATGCGGCGCATCGGCCAGCCGCGAGACATCGCCAACGCGTATTGTTTCCTCGCCTCGGATGAGGCCTCGTTCATCAACGGCCATGTGCTGCGGGTGGATGGAGGACTGGTGGTTGGAACCTAAATAGTTCAAAGCTCAAAGTGCAAAGTGCAAAGCAACTCCAGCGAAACCCACTTTGCACTTTGGACTTTGCATTTTGCACTTTGCATCTGCCATGTATATCGGTGATTACCTGGGCCGCCGCGAGATTTACTCGCCGGACAAGCTGGCGATTGTGGACGCGGGCAAAACGCCAGCTCTGCGCCTGACCTACCGCGAGCTAAACCGCCGCGTGAACAAGCTGGCCCGCTGGCTGCGCGAGGTCGCGGGCGTGCGCAAGGGCGACCGGGTAGCCATCCTTGCCAAAGACGGCGTGGAGCATTTGGAAGTGTTTTACGCCTGCGGCAAGCTGGGCGCAATTCATACCGCGCTCAATTGGCGGCTGCACTGGCAAGAAACGCTGGGCATTTTGCAAAACACCACGCCCAAAGCGCTGGTGTTTGGGGATGACTTTAAGAGCGCGGTGCAGAATATTCTTGAGACGGAGGACGGAGGACGGAGGACGGAAAAATCTCCCCTCCCCGCGGGAGGGGTTAGNNTTGGGGGTGGGCATGCCGCCTCCGGTCTCCCGTCTCCCGTCTTGCATTTGGTCCATATTGATGGCTCCGGGTTTGGCGCAAGCCAGCCCTACGCCGAAGCGTGGAAGGATGTGAGCGATGCGCCCATCGGCGAGGAAACGCTGGTGATGGAGGACATTGCAGCGCTGCTGTTCACCGGCGGCACAACCGGCTTGCCCAAGGGGGCCATGATCTCGCACCGGCAAATTTGCTGGAACACGCTCAACACGGTCATCCACGATTTGACGCACGATGACGTGTATCTCAACGTGTTCCCGTTGTTTCACACCGGCGGGCTGTTCACGTATTTGTCATCGCAGATTACATTTGGCAACACCACCATTTTGCTGCGCCAATTTGACCCCGCCCAGGTTTTAGATTTGATTCAAAGCGAGAAGGTCACGGTGTTTGCGGCGGTGCCAACGATGTATCAAATGCTCACGCAGGCGCCAAACTGGGCCAGCGCAGACCTGGGCCGCCTGCGCTTTTGCACCAGCGGCGGCGCGCCATTGCCTGTGCCGCTGGTAGAGCAATACACCCGCGAGAAATCCATCCGCTTTAAGCAGGGCTTTGGCATGACGGAATACGGGCCGGGGCTGTTTGCCCTGCCCCCCGAAGATGCCATCCGCAAGGCAGGCAGCATTGGCCGCCCCAATTTTTTTGTGGATGTGCGCGTGGTGGATGAGAACAACCAGCC
>MTKZ01002086.1_pt1 | contig 18023 bp, 8 predicted proteins | sample 1042781 | NCBI WGS metagenome assembly MTKZ01 (sample SAMN06212207, study PRJNA360539) | anaerobic digester metagenome | biome: Wastewater treatment plant; material: sludge; isolation source: anaerobic digester fed with sludge from wastewater treatment plant | place: Denmark: WWTP Viborg ... | reverse complement strand
GTATTTTTAAACAGCCGGTTTTCTTCCTCATCGAACAGACCCAACTCTTCCTCGTAATCCTCTTTCGAGACCTTGAAATTGTCACGATAGACAAAATCGTTTCCGGTATTGTAGGGGGGATCGATATAGATCATCTTCACCTTGTTCAGATAGGAGTTTTGCAGAAGCTTTAACACCTCGAGGTTGTCACCTTCAATGTAGAGATTTTCGGTACTTTCCCAGTTCTTGCTCTCCTCCTTACAAGGACGCAATGTTTTTCGGATGGGACGGTTCCCCTCAATGATGGATTGCTTCTTCCCCACCCAGGTGAAATCGTAGCATTCATCCCCATCGACCACCTCATCGGAGAGCAGCTGCTTTAACTGATCGAAGTTCACGGCTCGTTTCAGTTTACCGTCGGCATCTTTTGTTTCTGTAACGACGCTCGGGAAAAGAGCGGCTATCCTGTCTATATTTTTCTCCGTGAAGTTCACGGTTTCTTGTGTTAATTTTTCCATTGCGCGTATGTTATTTCAATATTTTTCAATCTGCTGGTCTCTGACTCCTGCAGAAGAGGCTTTCCTTTGTATTTCGGCAGGCAGAATCATTGGTAAATGGCTGATATAAGGGTTTCGACATCAATATTTACGCGTATGCGCCAACGATCCGTATATTTTCCATTTGACGGTAATTCGGGATCCAGCAAAACATAGGCTGTGGTTCTCAATGCATGCAAATCATTAATGATGGGATGTTCTATGTTGAGCATTTCCAATAAAAAGCCCAGTCGTTTGATGACGGCCGGACTATTGAATCGTTTTGCGTAATCCAGAAGCGTATCAAACCGAAGGGTAACTTTTGACTGAAAAATAGCTCTGGCTATTTCTACAATTCCTCCGGCATAATCGGGTCTGTACAAACAGTCTATAATCGTTTTTTCGACATCTGAACAATTTACTTTGTGAAAACTGTCGATCCACACTTTTTTTATTCCAAAAAAATGCACGGTGTTATGGTAGATAAACTGAAAGGGAATGTCTTTTATCATTAGTACCGAAGGGCGTATTTGCCTGGATACCACGATTTGTTCTTTCAGCGAAGGCTGGGTAATCAGGTTGTGAATGTGTAAGGCGGAATAATAGCCGATGTAATAGTCGGCGTCGTTCACAAGGTATTGTGCAATTACATGCCATTCAGGCATAAAGGTGTTTGAATCGGCTTCGTAGGGTATGATGTAATATACACCCTGTTTCAAGCGCATCAACAACCCTCTTCTTGTCATATCACTCAACAATTCTCTTACCGTGCCGTGTTTCATCTCGGACATGGCTTGGTAAGCATCGGTGAAGTTAAAACATCGAATCCCCCGGTTATGAAAATAACTCAAGAGTTTACCTGATTGTGAAGATATATTCTTTTCCTGCATAAGCAAATTGTCAGCCTAAACCTGACTACAATGATACGAAATATAATTCAATTTAAGTATTTATGCTCAAAAAATCTTGTATTCGAACCGCTTTGATTACAGGATGCAAAGATTTGTTGTAATCTACAAAGTTTGTTTGCAGAAATTGTACGCAAACTTATTTGAGTTATCCCAATAAGACTATCCGAATTGTTTTAAAAACTTCAGTGCATTTTCTCTGTCAAGAATTTCATGTTTTTTTTGGTTTTCATAGCTACGTAAACAACGATAGCAAGAAGGAAAGCATACACAAGAATCCAATAAATTTATTGCTCTTTTTATTACCGCTTTCAATACTTCTCCATTTTCTGTTACAAGACGTCTTGAATGTCCTGCGCCACCCGGAACTGCATCGTAAATTATTATCTTATTCTCTGTTCTTCCGTTTGAAATCTTATAAGTTAAACAAGCCTTGATATCTCGTCTTTCAATGTTAAGTTCATGTGCAAAAGAATTAAGCAGAGCATACATAACCGACAACATTGTTGGATAGTCTGAAGTGTCACAACCAAAAGATATCTTTGCCACATCTGTCTTAAATTCATGATGCAAACTATATCTTGTGAGTGAATTATTTACACATTTTCCTTTCCCGAAAGGATTATTATGTATGTCTTTATTGGTTTCAATATGCCCACATCCAATTCCTTTATAATCATATTCTTTTAATTTATTAGTCTCATCGCTTGCAATTGAATATCCACATTTTGGACACACATAGAAGAAATCAGTAGATTTAACAACCAGAGAATCATTCGCAGTTGATTCAACTTCTATCTTGATATTTTCAAACTCATATTCATATTTACTAATGGGATAGGCATCTTTATCACCAATATAGATTGCTTCTGTTTTATATTTTCTTTCTTGTGAACTTAGCGGAACATCTTTAATTACCTCTTCTGCAATAAAACCTGCTCTTGGTTCAATACTTTTATAGAAATCTCTATTTTTTAGTTCTTTACCACAAATTGCGCAAGATACTCCATCTGAACCTATTGGCATCTTAGAATAATTTATATTACCGCATTTAGGATTAGTACAAGTAGCAAGATAAGCTGTTTCAAACTCGCTCATTTCGCTTTTGTTTACAATAGGTTTTCTAATGTAACGGCTTGTATATAAGCCACCATCGGCAACTACTTCTGAAGAAGGTGCATATTCGGCAATAGCAACTGATAAATCACGACTTAAGTTTAAAGATTTGAAACTTTGAGATGCAATGTTTTGTGTTAATTCTACTGAATCTATAGGGAATCCATATTTGGGAAGAATATTACCTCGAACAAGAAAATCAATCAAATCGTTTTTTTGATACCTTTCTAATTTATGACTAAATACAGAAGCAGTTTTTTCATCTCTTGCTCGCATTGCCTTTTCGTATTCCTTTTTTAAATACTCAACGTTCTGTTCAAACTCCTTAATAATTTTTGAAAATGTTCCCTGCTCTCCAATAAAATCTTCCAACCATTCAAAACTGTTGATGTATTTGTTTTTCAGTTGTTTATTTGTGATTGAAATAGAATTTCTTAATAAATCGGATAATTCAATTGGTTCAGATTTAAGCCAACCAATAAAACCCAGATATCCTTTTTCGTTAATAAATGGTTTAGCATTATTTGCAAAATACAAATCTGGATTGATTTTTAGGTATAAGCTTAATGCCACAGCATAAATATGTCGTTTTAAAATTTTCTCATTATCCAAAATAAAGTTTGGTGGATAAATCATTCCATTTATCATTTCTTTTGGACTATCAAAAAATGTAAAGTCATGAGAATTTAACCTCGCAAATGTCAATGCAAATGCAGCTGCATCTATACTTCTACCTGCACGACCTACTCTTTGAGCATAATTTGAGGCAAGTGGTGGAATATTACGTAAGAAAACGGTTTCCAAATCTCCAACATCAACTCCCATTTCAAACGTGGTAGAACAAGAGAGGGCGTTAATTTCTTTTCGGATAAATTGTTGTTGATAGTCTAATGCATCCTTTTTGGCAAGTTGAGCAGTATGTTCCTTAACAAATAAAGGCGATACTTTTTCGCTCTTATACAGCATAGCATAATAGTTATCCTTGCAAAACTCTTCTGAATTTAGTCTTTCCAAATTACCTTCACAGCCAATTTGAATACAATTGTTTCCAATATTAAATTGAGTTACTTTTCCGCACTTTTTACATTTCCAAAGAATAGCATTATTCCCAAAATTGGCTTTAAAAAATCTTGCAGGTAAAGAATATCCTTTACCGTCCTTTGTTTGAAGTTTATATTCGTTATTATCAGAAACCAAATAATCCCAATAGTTATTCAAGAAATCAACAGCATTTTCATCATCTATATTGAGAACCTTCTTAGTTAGAAACAATTTATTAGAACGATAATATTTTTTCTCTCCACTTTTCAAAGTGCGAGGAGTGGGCATAAAAGCTTGTGAATTGTATACAGAGTTATCCTTGTTTTTAGTTATTACTTTTGGGTCAGGAGTGAAATACAAATATTGTCTGTCAGTACCTCCTATTTCATCTTTATCAGTAATAATTGCTGCTGAACGTACGATTTCAAATGCAAGGTAATTTAGGAAATTCTTCGCGTCTTCTTTTTTAAGTTTGTAATTGTTAACAACGACTTGAACAATGAAATCGCTGTTCCCGAGATATTCAAATGATATCTTACCCAGAGAGACCAGAGAAGTATCCCGTCTATAGTTATACAATTCGTTTAAAACAGCAACCCAGGCATTACGTCGGGTTTCTATGATTGACAATTCTTCATTGTCAGAATTGCTTTTGCGAAATAATTTTAAGCCTGAAAAATAATTATCAAGTAAACTGACAAAATCGCTAATACTAAGACCATTCTTATAGGTATTTTCTTCTTGTGTCACAACATTCCAAATTCCGCGACGGCGTAAGAACTCTTTATATGAATCACTTAAAAAACATGCAAATTTTGCAGCACCTTGACGGCTATCAGAGAAAATCAAAAATTGACTTCCCGTTCTGGATTTACTTTTTTTCTTTTCGGTTTTTTGTAAAAATGGATTATTTGTTGATTGTTTTTCAGCGTTTTCTTCAACGTCAAATTTATATTCTGGTATTTGTTCGAATAAAGATGTTGCAACAACTCCAGTGGCTGCATCATACCCCAAATTGAAGCGTCTTAAAGTTCCACCACAATTTAAACAATCATCTTTGGGTAATTTAGAAATTTTTATTTTTTGAGTGTTTCCACAAGTACACCAACTATTGTGAACTTCGTCATCTGCTATGATAGCACCACAGGTTTTACATAAATAAAAAACAGTATCTTCTTTTTCCTTCTTGGTTTTTGTTTTGAAGTCACCTTGATCATTATCTTCCTCTTCTTCATAAAAATCTTGGTTGTATTGTACTTGATAAAAACTCCGTTCATCTCCAGTACTTGCTCTTACTAAAAATTTATCACTTTTTTCGTACTTTTTCCCTACAATAGCAATTTCTCCACAATCTTCACAAACAGCAATTTCAAACATTTTTGCTGTTTTTTCATTCGAAAGAGGGAAATGGTCTTTTCTTATAAGCGACAAACTATCTTCGTAGTCGAGTGCTAAATAACAACCATCTAATGCTTTGAGAAAATAATGATAACGGATATCAATGAGCGGTTTCCCATTTTTTCTTGCTTTTGCACACAAAGAAATAAATTTTACCGCTTCCTGACTGGTTATTTCAAGTAGTACCGCAAAATCATTGAGTTTTATCAAACTGCCCTTGCTTCTCATTTTAGCATATAGATTAGAAGAAGAAATGATATCATATAATATTTCTGCCTTTTTTTCTTTATCTTCGTTCGCATTTGGAAATTGAAGGTTGTATTTCTTCAACACATCATCAAAGAAGTTTTCCTCATTTGCTAAATCAGTAAATAGTTGAATCGGGTATTGATAAATTTCAGATGCTTTTTGTGAGTTATCACGATAGGCTGTTATAATCTCATCAGTGTTATAATTACAGCCCGTTAATCGTTCGGCAAATTCCGCCACTCGCTGATTACTTGCCGGGCTACCATCTCCCAATGTTGCAGACGTTAAAATAAATTGTGGTTTCTTTTCTCCTGTTATTCTACCTTTTAACCTTCCCATTAAAAATGCAGTTTCAATACCGGTTGCCCCTGCGTAGACGTGTGCTTCATCTAGTACTACAAACTTAAAATTGGAATTACTGAATATTGAATCATCACCTGGTCGAAAAAGCATATGCTCCAACATGGCATAGTTTGTAAACAAAATATGGGGTGGGCGTTCTTTCATTCTTTCACGAGAAACTTCCTCATTCGGCAACCTCTTTCTTAATTCTGGATATTTTTCGTTGGCATACATTGCTTCATAAAGCTTAATAGCATCCGTTTCTCTGTTCTCTGTACCGCCATTATAAACTCCAAAACGAATGTCAGGGTATGTCATCAGAATTTCACGCAGTCCTTTAATCTGGTCGTTTGCCAATGCATTCATCGGGTAAATGAAAATTGCCCTGACTCCATCATTCAGTTGCCCTTTTTCCTTTTCTTGGAGTAATTCGTTGATTACGGGAATCAAGAAACAATTTGTTTTTCCGCTACCTGTTCCGGTTGATACTACTACATTTTTTCCTGAGGCAATTTTCTCAACGGCCTTTTCCTGGTGTAAATACAAAGGTCGAGAAATAGGAAGTTTTGGCGGGTATTTTTTATTTCTTTCTAAATCCTTGAAAAGAGGAGATAATATGCCATTATCAATCAATTCTTCAATCGATTTACCAGATTTAAAAGAATCTTTTAACTCAACGTATGGACCGTTGGAAACAGTTTTATCCAACTCTTCAAGTAACTTTTTTTGCAGATTTTGATTACGAAAATGAAAAGTAGTATTGATATAACCAATATACTCTTTCTTGATTTCGTCTGCCGCCTTTGCCGGATTAAACATCATCTTCTTCCTTAAATTTGTATAGGTTAATTTCACCAAAATAATTATCCTGTTTTTGAATATTGCAAATACCTTTACGCATTTTATCGCAGAATAAATTGCCAATAAAATCATTACCACCTTCCCAGCCTGCCACCAGCCAAAGTGTGCTGTTATCTCTCAATTCAATCCTCACTGGATTAGTTTTATCATATGCCCCTTTTTCATTTATCATAGTACTAATCACTCTTGTTTCACCATTTTTGTCTATTAGGCACAATTGTCCAGTGTAATAAATGTTTTCATCTTCTTGAACAAATTTTAGTTTATCGATAAAGTATTTTGGTATAAAGGGAATCCATTCAGACTTCTTGCTGTCAAAACAGTTTGCGCTTAAAAGCGTAATTTTTTTGTTCTTAAATCGAAGTTTTTCAGGTGTACCAATAAGCAATTCCCCTTCATAGATTAGTTGATAATTTTCTGCTTTTGAAAAGATATTTTTATCCTTAATTTTTACTTGAATTTTACATATATCGTCATGCAGACTTTTGATTTCACTGTTCTTGTAATTGATTTTCGAACGGAAATTATTATCTGCTGATTTAATGATAAGAAAGAAATCATTGGTTTTTTCTCCAATAAAAGAATCTTCTACATTCCAAAAAACTTTACCATCAGAGTATGTTAATGGATTTGCAATAAAATGTTCTTTTGTGGAAACAGTAAAAATTTCAAAAATATCCTTCCCTAAACCAATATGAATAGTAATATCTGTTATGCCTTCATTGGCGTAAATTGATCTTCCGATTTCAAAATTTCCATTTTGATTTTTGACAATTTCAAACGGCTTTCCATTTGTCTTGCCAAATATTGTAATGTTGTCATTTTCTTTGGGATTATCAATTTCTAATATATCTCCATTTGCTAAAAAATCTTTGTACCATAATTTTTTGTTAATAGGTTCATTGTGCCATTCAGTATCGTTTATCCTCCATCTTAGATAGGCAATTTTTATCAACAGCATACCGTCATTGATTGGACATCTTATTTCATTTTCTTGATTACTCCATGTTAATTCTAAAGCTTCGCCACTGTTATATACTGTCAGCTTTCGCTCTAAATCGCCGTAATAAAATGGATGGTTAAACTGAATTTTAAGATTCGGTAAAACAATTATTGTTTCGCTTAAGATTGTTAATTCTTTTTCGTAGGAATATAAATTGATTTCTGTAAGATGATTTTCGAGAATCAAGCCAAGTACTTTTAATCCAAATTGATAGCTTCCGCTTTCAATTCTCTCAAAGTTCAGCTCATTCAATTTGTGAGTTTTGTTATCAATTCGTAATTCTAATGCTTTTAAATTGGCATCTTCTGGAATTAATAGTTTAACTCCGCTGGAATAGACAATACAAGAAGTATCATTAAAAAACCATTCAACATTTTGTTCTCCTCCAATCAAACAAGCTGTCTTACCAATGCTCGCAGTTTGTGTTTTATCTACGAAAAACACTTGTTTTATTTCACCCGATAAACTTTCGCCAGCTTTAGGATATATATTATATAAATTAGGTCCATAAGTTGTTAATTCATCCGGTATTCTTTTTAATGCATCAATGTTTTTGGAATAAATAAAATAGTTCGTTGGCTTATTAATTTGACTTAAAACTTCTTTTTCTCCCTCAAATAAAATAAATTCTCTGTTTAATGATGTCGCTTTGTTTCTTTCCGAATCAAAAATTACCGTATGATTTTCTTTGATTTCAACTTTTAGATTTATTGTGTCAGAATATTTCAACAAATCATTCAATTCCAATTCAATTTGTTTTGTTGCAACAACTAATTCGCCTCTTTTTGTTCTTATTTCTTGTGAAAGAATCTGTTCCCCGTTTACAAAAACCTTAAGCGTCACAATGCTGTTAATATCGTCCAGTCTGATAGAAGGAATGTAGAGAAAAACGGTTTTTTCATCTCTAAAATATTTTGCAACAATATTTTCTTTTGAAACAGTGGGAGCTCTTCTTTTTCGCGTTGTATCACCAGAAACTTTTTCAGTTTCGGTTTTATTTTTCCACCATTCTCCAATGTAACGTTTTAATCTTGTATATTCGTTAATCGGCTCTTTATAAAATAATTTATTGATATGGAAAAGCGTATCTTTTATAAACTCAACAAAATCAATGAATAAATTCTCATTCAGTGCAAAAGACCGTAACCCAATTTTAATCGAATATACACTTGAGCCAATAGTAACATTTTTGTCTTCCCGATAACCGTGACCTAAAAAATTTGCGATTTTTGAGGCAAATTTTTCACATTGCCATTCGTCATCATTAGTAAAACCAAAATCCAAATCATTTTTGAAAATATTATAACACAGGTCATAAAATGAAAAAATACTATTTCTCGGTGCAAATGAATGCATCATCAGGGTTGAATAGTATTTTTTGCCTTTTGAAACAACAGGAAGTAAATCATTTATTTCCAACTGTGAAATAACGTCAGTAAAAGCATGATATAATTTTTGATTGATAGAATCCTCATTTATTAAATGTTTGGATATATAATCCCAAAAACGACTGTTTTCTTCTGTGTCGTCTTCACTATCAGAATCTTTCCATCGTTTTGCAATTTCAACAAGAGTGGTAAATATCAATTTTTGATATTTGTCGGCAAACACGTTACCATAAGAAAGAAGTGAATTACACAACAGTCCAACGTTATCCAACAACTCTGAATACTCATCTTCAGTAAAATCATAGTTGCCTAACAACTTATTTTCTTTGAAAATCCTGTTTATTTTTTGAAGTAATTCATCTATGTCATTTTTTAGCACATCTTCGCATGGTATTCTACGCTTTTGGGGAATTATCAATAACTGGTCATCTTCAGCAATTTTTTCATTTGAAATAATATGAGGATTTATTTCAACTTCAATTTTTTCATTATCCTTATTGCTTTCAGGTTCATTAAGTAAAGTGTCAGTTATAACACCATTATCATATTCAATTTGATCATTTACACCAATTTGTGTTTCCTCATTTATATTTTTTTCTTTTACAGATGGTATTTGTCCCATTACTGTATTTAAGTTATTGTTTCTTTCACAATCGTTTATGTCTTCTTGAATATTTGAGTTAGTAAAATTGCTAATTTCAGGAATATTACTCTCAATTGTAGTAATGTTAAAAGTGTCTCTCTTAGCATTAGATTTGTGAATATTTTTTTTTCGTGTTAATCGAACAACAAAAAATATAATAGTCACACTAAATGCGATTAAACTTACCCAAATAGAGATCGGATAAGTTTGTGAAAATTTAATTATTTCATTAACGTATTCCATAATAATTGCGTTTATCAGGTTATATTAATTCTTCCAGAGTTGATAAAAAAATCTTCAGCGAGGTAGCAATTACTCTTTATCGGTTGTATCTAACAATTGTTTCTTCAACTCTTTTATCTCAGCGGAGAGTTGAAGCTGGAGATTGAACTGTACCTCCTTTCGCATTTTGGCTTCGAGCCGGGCAATCTTTTTTCTGATCTTTTCCGCTTCCTGATGCTGTTCCACTGCTTTGCAGAGATCCCTACCTGGCTCTTTTGTCAATTTATTGCCAGCAATCTGATAGACAAAGTTGTGGTAAATGCGTTCCAGATCAAGTCCGGAGAAAGACAAAGAGATATCCTCTTCGGGTTGCCAGTTGGTTGAATAAGTTTCCACAATCCGGTATTTCCCTATCACGTTCTCGTAGGCTTCCTTGTAGTGAATCAACAATCGGCATTCGTTTTTAAACCCGAGGACAAAAAGGATATGCCGGGGAATGGCCTTCTCAATCACCTCAAAGATTTTCTCGTTACACTCCCTTTTTTTGAGGGTGACGGTCAGCACGTCGATCTGCCGGACCTTATCGCTCGCGTTCACGTTGAGGGTCCCGGCTGTAAGGGTATGGCTCCAGACGATCTGCTCAATATCATCTACCATCGCTCTTTTGACAGTCGATGTCAACGTAGCATGGGTATAAAAACTCTCTTTAGGGAGCCGGATATCCTTACGGGTAGATGAAGGAAACTCTATCATAATCAGGATGATTTTTGTTTCACAACCAGAAAGCAGATCAGTTCAAAGTCATGGAGTCCCTTGATGGCTGCGCCCGTAGGGATGGTGTCGGCAGCCGTGAAGAAGCTTTCAATTTCCTTTTCATTTTTCACCTGAATGATGGAGCCAATAGCAGCTTCCAGGAGACTGGAGTAATGATCCATTCTTCGACCATCGTGAGTTTCTGAATTGAATTTGCGGCATAGATCCAGGATTGGCTCAGACTGACCCTTGCAGAGGTGACGCATCAGGTCCAGCATCTTCTTCGGGGAAAGATGATTGCAGATCACCTCCTTATTGGATGAGATGTATACCATGTAGAATGGATGCAACCGGTTCTGGTTGTCAATGTTCACGCCGTTGCTAATGTTCTTCAGGATGTAAAACACCCCTTCGGGTACATCGTCACGAGCCTCAACAATAGCATGCAATCCAAAGGGAGCATGGTAGATGTCGGGATCAGATTTCATATAATCGAGCAGATCCAGGCGAAACTCATTCAACCCAAGATCCATGATGGATATGCCGCTGCTCATCTCTTCGATATCAACCACCTCATCCATCAGACGCCGGAGTTGCTGCTTGCGGTATTCCAGATCACCCTTCTCCTCCTCGCTGATGGGATTGTCGTCGCCGGTGGCGGTCATCACCGAGATCTTCATGCGTGTCTCTACCCTTGCTTTCAGGTTGATGTAATCATCAAGCGAGAGGTCGGGCCAGAAGTTGACCAGCTGGATCACCTCGTTGCGGCTACCGATGCGATCGATGCGACCGAACCGCTGGATGATGCGCACCGGGTTCCAGTGTATATCGTAGTTGATCAGGTAGTCACAGTCCTGCAGGTTCTGTCCCTCAGAAATACAGTCAGTAGCAATCAGGACATCAATCACCTCGTGATTCCCCGGCATCACAAGCTCTTTCTGTTTGGAGATTGGGGAGAAACAGGTGAGCACGGTGTTCATGTCGTTCCGCAGACGGGGACAGGTGGAACGTCCTTCAACGGAGCCGGAGACCAGTGCGGTGTTGAGACCGTATTGTTGTTTTACGTGGGCGCTGACATGCTCGTAGAGGTATTCCGATGTATCAGAGAAAGCGGTGAAGATCAATATCTTCCTGTTATCTCCATTGATGGGATGTTCCATCTTATTGTCGATAACAGAGAGCAGGGTCTGCAATTTATAGTCGTGCTCAGGAGTAATATCATTGACAAAAAAAAGTAGTTCGTGCAGGATAGCACTATCGTGCGACAGCTCGTTAGCCCAGGAAGCGGTATCCATATCGGCCAGGGATATCTTCACTTTTCTTCCCACAAAAAGATCTGTATTCTGGTCATCGATCTCCAAATCGCTCTCACTGACCAACTCATCCACCTGTAACGATTCGGCATAGCTCTTTGAATTTATAGTGTCGAGGGTATCATCAATCAGCTGCTTGATCTTGGTTACGGTGAGACGGAACGAGTGGACCGAGCTTTCCAGCCGTTTCAGCAGGTTGATATTCATCAGTCGCTGGATGCCCTTTTCACGGTCAGATTGACGGAAAAAGGTATTACCCATATCTCTTCCGTACTCTTTCTCGTACTTCTCCTGCCTGCTGGGGAAAACATATTCCGATGGGGTATAGATGCTCAGGTTGAGCTGGGTGAGCAACTCATATATTTCATCGTAGTTGATGGCCCCGTTCTTCTCGGTTAATGACGGGCGGATGGAAATCGGTTTCAGGCGTGTAGGGAAGTTTCCAACCGCGGTTGTATCGTAGTATTTCTGAATGTGTTTCCGGGAGCGGGCGATGGTGACGCTGTCGAGCAGTTCGAAGAAGTCGAAGCTTAGCATGCCAAGCAGCGTACTGGTTGTTCGCTGACTGACGTCCAGTTTACTCCACCGGTTATAAGCAGCCTGCGCCTGACGGAAGATATCGTCGATGCCCTGATTCGTTTCCAACAGCTGCTCAATTTTTTCGGGTTCACCTTCGTAGGCAAGCGCCAGTTGGTTGCGCAAGTCAAAGAAGCGATTGTTGACGGGAGTGGCGGAGAGCATCAGCACCTTGGTGCGAACGCCTGTCCGGATTACCTTGTTGAGCAGCTTCAGGTAACGATTCTCCTTCTTCTCTTCATCTCCGTAGATCTGACCTCCATTGCGGAAGTTGTGACTCTCATCGATCACTACCAGGTCGTAGTTGCCCCAGTTGATCCGGTCGAGCGGCAGCCCATTGGACGTGCCATTGTCGCGGGACAGATCGGTATGATACAGCACATCGTATCGCAGGCGGTCCTTGGCAATGGGATTGTTGGTGAGGTTGCTGCGGAAGGTGATCCAGTTATCACCCAGCTTCTTGGGGCAGAGCACCAGCACAGACTTGTTCCGGTTCTCGTAATACTTGATTACCGCCAGGGCGGTGAATGTTTTGCCCAGCCCCACACTGTCTGCCAGAATACAGCCATTGAACTTCTCCAGCTTATTGATAATGGCCAGGGCGGCATCTTGTTGGAAGTTGTATAGCATGTTCCATATCTCACTCGTTTTGAAGCCGGTTGCTTCGTTGGGCAACACATCCTCCGAAAGATCTTCAAGAAACTCATTAAAGATATTGTAGAGGGTGATGAAATAGATATACTCAGGGGCATTCTCACGATAAACGTTTGAAATGTGTTCCACCACCTGATCGGTCACCTCCTGCATCCGTTCTTCATCCTCCCATAACTCGTCAAATACTTCTAGATACTGCGTACTCAATGGAGCAGCAATGCGGTTGATAAGACTAAACATCTGATTCCCCTTCTCTTTTCCCAGATCAACAGTGGTAAAACCGTTCACCGGGGCATAAGCTACCTCTTCCTCCTGACGGAGATGGATAAACCCGCCCATCTGATCGTGGGTAGTATTGGTCTTGAAACGTACCCGCTGACGGATCCAATCGGCACACTCCCGTGCAATTGCCTTTTGTGACAGTTTATTTCTCAGTCGCACCTCAAACTCTGTTCCGTATAGGCTACGCTCCCGGTTTAACTGCGGGATGTAAAACTCCCGTTTTTCCTTGGGCGTTTTCTCCTTCAGAAAAGTGGGCGAGGTGAATATAAAACGCAGCTCATCAATCTCCTGCAACTCTTTCTTCAGTTCCTGATAAGCGAAAATGGAGAAACTGGCCGACGCAACAGAAAGCTTGCTAGCCTTCTCAATCGTTTTGGTTAACTCATCCCCGAGTTTGCAGTTGATATTGTCAATCAATTCCATTTCAAAACAATTTAGTCAACATCCTCATTCTCCTCTTGATCATTGATATATATACCCTCCTCTGCGATTGCTTGTTCACGTACAATTGTTTTGCCCATTGCCTTCTCAATTTTATCTAAGATACGCTCTTTTCTGTCGTTGAAAAATCCATAAAAATCATCCTGATACATAAATGCAGGGTTGACAACATGAGATTGTAGTATTTCAATGAAGTCTTCATCCGAAACACCCACATTTTTCTTTACACGATCCAGATATTTACTGGGAGCATCTCCGCTAACAATACGATTAGTCCTGCCTGACAAAGGCGTTTTGTTGATTATGGAATCGTAATCGCTTCGGGAAATGGCGTTTTCTTTTTTTTCACACCATGCAACAGGAAATATATGGTGAATGTCAATAGACTCAGAAAAGTACGTGCTGAAATCTATCTTGGTGCCCGATAACCAATCACGGGTATTATCATCCATTAAAATAGCATAAATTCCTTTATAGGCAGCACTATTACGCGTTCTCAGTGTATTAAGCCGGGATGGAATAAAATTGGCATCATAGATCGTTTTCGGTTCAGGGCCACCTTTTTTAATCCAATCTACAACCTGTACTATATCCAAAGCATATCTTGTTTCGTTAGCAGAACCATATAGTTCACCAAAGACACCGCACCAGAACCATTGCATTAGTTTATTCTTATTTCCTACATTCTCTATTTCCTTGCCTAATTGTGAGAGAATAGCTGACATAGGAACCAGTTGAGTTGTGTATGGAACATCTCTGGAGTGGAATATATGGTTCTCAACAAGTATTTTTGATGCTTTGATTAATCCTTCTGCAACCTGATCTTTGTACTTCAAATAATCTGTAAGCTCTAAATTCAACATTTCTTTTCTTTTTGCACTTACTGCAGGTATATTGTCTTTCAGACCCAACGAATCCTGATCTACTTTTTTTCTGTATGTAGAGACTAAAGTGACAGCTTGAATGAAATCAATTTCGCTGGTCTTATCCAATACTTTATATGGTTTAAACTGAGATTTAATGTTGGCCCAGTCTTCTTTTAAGTCGAATTCTTCAGAGGCAAATGTAGCAGTAAGCAGTTCAAAAACCGAAAGGGATACACCTCCGGTATTCACTTTTTCAAACACCTGACAAACTGCTTCTTTCGGATTTTCCTTAGTCATTTGAATAACAGGTAGCGAGTAATTGTTAAATCCCAGAATTATTTTTTTGTGAAACTCATTCCAAAATTTTATTCTCTCCTTGTCATACTCCCAATATTCGAAAAAAGAGGGAAACCATGTCTCATACTCATCTACCAGACTTACCGGGTACATTAGATTTTCAAATTCCTTCTCCTGTGTAGTCAAATCCAATACGACATCGCGTCCAATGTTCTCAGTAATAATTTTATTCTCATTGATTGAAAATATTGCTTCTTCAAGATCGGTTCCCGGATCCAAGGCTTTCTGCATGTCGATATAGTACCATCGCTTAATTTCATAACCCTTGGTATTTCTGGTTTTTACAACTTTATTGGACATTATAGCCTGATAGAGAGAGGTTAATCTTTGTTGTCCATCTAAAATCAATAGTTCCGGTTTATTTCCATTTGCAGATGGAGCTCCTTCCACCACTTTTGTCTTGAATCGAACTGATTCATTTCCTGTTTCAAGTAACATCACAGCACCAATTGGAAATGACTTAGCAACACTTGCTAATATGCCTTTTATTCTATTGTCGTCCCAAACCCATCCTCTTTGAAAATCTGGCAATTGGATCTTTCCCATCTCTATGTTCTTTAGTATTTCATAGAGATTGGTTTTTTTGGAGTCAAACGTTTCCATCAAACATCATTTATTAGTTAACTTAAAATAATTCATCTTGCAACTGTAGAAAAATGAGACTATACTTAACAAAGATAATCAACACATTCATATTAAAGACATTATTCAAAGCTTATTACATGTTGCTTATCAAACAAAAGTGTTCTATTGTATCACATTGCCTGACACCTTTACCATGAATAAGCAATTATTCAATACTTGCGACATAGTCCAGCACCTTGCGGTTTGCCCGGTCAATGATTGACCAGTCCGGATCAATATAGGTGTCTGTTGTCTTCAGCACTTGGTCAATATGATTCAGGGACATGGCCACATCATCCTTTGATACATCACACTTGTTCCTGGCAAAGGATGCCCAGGTGTGCCTGGCCATATAGAAAAAAAGACCAGGTGATATATTCTTCAGATGTTTGTTAAGGATATTGTTAAATTCCTTAAAAGAAACAAAGTCTTTCAGATCCAGGAGCGTTTTCTTCCTTTTGTACTTATCAAGAATCGTCTCCGGAGTGTCCGTCTCTGTAGAGTATATGTGGCCACCGGTCTTACGGATTGAAGGGAGTACATCTGAAGTAACCCATTTCCGGAATAGTTTTGCTTCAGGTTTGCGGCTATCCAGGATCACATCATATAAGCCATCTTCATTAATAAATGTAACCAACTGAGGACCACCGGGTGTTTGAAGGGTATAACTTGAAGTTACCCCCTTTCCAAGGCGTGTTTTTACCTTTGCCGGGTTAGATAGAGCAAGAACCTGGCAAACGTCACTGAGGCAAAATGCCGGCTCTCCGTTGTCGTTGATCACCCGGATCTGGCCGAGTGAATCGTGCTTGATAATTTGGATTAACGAGTATTGCTAGAATACATATTTGCCCATGCTTGCTTCATAAGTTTTGCATGTTCCTCTTTACTTACCCTTAAGTATTTTAAAAAGGACTTTTCCGTACGATGGCCTGATATCGCCATAATAGTGTAAGTAGGAATGCCGCGGAGGTACATGTTCGTACAAAAAGAGCGACGACCTGTATGACTTCCTATGAGGCTGTATTTAGGCACCTGTGTTGACGTAAGGATGCCGCCCACTGTTTTAGTTATTGTTTCCATCTGATCGATTCCTGCGACCTTTGCGACCTCTTTTATGTACTCATTAAATCTTTGGTTACTTAATGGTTTCGGCATTTGATAATTGTATTTCTCCAGCACCTCAATAACTGCCGGATGAATAGGAATCGTGACCTTTTCATTGGTTTTCTGTTGTCGGAATGTTATAAAACCATCCTTAATATCAGTATTACTTATCTTTTCCGAATCGGAATAACGGCAACCGGTCCATGCTAACAACAAAAACCAATCGCGAACCTTTGCAAGCCTTCCAGTTAAATTACAACTACATAAATTTTGTAGCTCCTGCTCGTCAAGGAAAACAGTGTCAATATCTTCGGTAAAAACCTTAAATTTTGAGAGATCGGCCTTGTTTTTTAACGATATAGGGGCTTCATTTATGAATGTCTTAAGAACTTTTATATGTTTGCCTATACTGTTATTAGTAAAACCCAAGCCTTGTAAATACGAAACAAAATCCTCGTAAAACTTAGTGTTAACATCCTCGAAATCAAAGTCTTTTTTCTTTTTCTTTGTGGCGAAACTTTGTAAATGCTTGTATGTTGCAAGATATTGCTGTAATGAATTTTTCGATAAAATACGTCCCGTATCTTTGTCTTTACGCAGATGTGCCGTCTTGATAAATTCATCAATATGTCCAAATAAAGTACTTGGCTTTTCCTCCTTTGATTTGTATTGATCAGGAAAATAAAACTTATCTATGACCTGCTCCAACCATTGCTTAGAGAATTGCTCTTTTGGAATTGTAATAGCAGCATCTAAAATAATGCTTTGCAAATCATCCAACTGCTTTTGACTTTTCAGTAATTCCTTCTGTTCGTTTGTCTGTAGCCGGGGAATAATTATTCTATTGTCTTTCCATCTCTCCGGTGATATAAAGATCCTGGTCTTAGCTCTTAAAGCCATACCATTTCCGTAGACCAGTCTTAATAATATTTGACTTTTAGATAGTGTTTTATCAATTTTACTTGATAGATAGTAGCTGATTGTTGCCATGTATTTTTCTGTCTTATTAGAATTGCATATAACAAATGTAATATTAAAGAATGACAAAAACATCAATTTTTGTCATTCTAATTGCAATCTAACAATATTTCATGCTGTCCTATGCAATACACGGCCAAGTCTTATTTTGTTGTTTTACAACACTATATATGCAGAATATGTCGATTCTACGTATTATTCAAAAAAAGGGAAATTGCATTTGGGTGGTCCCGTCCGGACCGCTCCAAGGAAAGCCAATTAACTATTTTTCAATTAGTTGGCTTTTTTCTTTTTTTGGTTTTTGTCATTATTTTGCAGAAGGCCGGGTTTTCTGTATCAGTGAGAATCCTTATACACAAATTTCAGGTCACTACAACCATAAGGTCAGG
>MTKZ01102352.1_pt1 | contig 18032 bp, 13 predicted proteins | sample 1042781 | NCBI WGS metagenome assembly MTKZ01 (sample SAMN06212207, study PRJNA360539) | anaerobic digester metagenome | biome: Wastewater treatment plant; material: sludge; isolation source: anaerobic digester fed with sludge from wastewater treatment plant | place: Denmark: WWTP Viborg ... | reverse complement strand
TAGCCGAGGACAATGAACACAATAAAGTATCAGATGATGAGAGTGAGGATGTTACATTTGTTGGTGCATACTTAGAATTTGTCGATCCTATCGCTACAAATAACATTAATGAAACTCATACGTTTATCATCACAGTAATGGAAAATGCAGGGTCAAATTGGGAAATTGCGCCGGGTGAACTAGTAACCTTTACATTAGTTAATAACACAGCGGGAGCCACATTTGTAGGTGGTGTTGATAATTGTACAACAAACGCCAGTGGACAGTGTACAGTTCAAATTAATTCTACTTCTCCGGGCAGCGTAGAAGTGCACGCATCTGTTGATGTAGGAGTGTTAACCTTTACCTTACACAGAGAAACTGATGGAACGTTAGGATCTAGTGAGAATGCAACCAAGACATATTTAGCTGGAAGAATAATAATAGAAAAACAAACACTTCCGGAGGGTGGTAGGGAATCGTTCGAATTTGATCCAAGCTGGAGTGAAAAATACTTTAGTCTAATAGATAGTGGGTCAGAAAATAGTGGTTGGTTGGCTCCCGGAACCTATTCTATAGTGGAAACTCCAGAAGAAGGTTGGGAACAGACATCTGCTGTTTGTTCAGATGAAAGTCCTATTAATGCAATTTCTCTTCAGGCTGGAGAAACAATTACCTGTACATTTACTAATACACAGATTGAGCCGGAACTGTTCATATCTAAATCCAATGATTCAACAAGCACCGAATCAATCGGAAATTTAGTTGAATACACTATTAAAGTCAGGGTGGAAAAGAATAAAGTAAAAGATGTAAATGTAATTGACCTTCTTCCGAAAGGGTTTGATTATCAGGGTGACGGGAAAGCTTATTACCATGACACAAGCGCAGGTACAGATACACAGATTAGTCCTGTGATAAGTGGTTATGCATCGCCTGGTTACTGGCAAATAGGTGATATCGACGACGGAGATTATGTGAAACTTGTTTACACAGCAAAGATTCTGAGTGAAGTTGATGCCGGTATTTACAAAGATTTAGCAATGGCTTATGGAAATAATGAAGATGTAAGGGCAACAGGGGAGGATTCCGAATATGTAAATGATGAATTTGTCGGAACAACTGTTGAGATTGATAAAGAACAGGAACCGGATAAAGGTAAGGTTGATATCGAAGTTAATGAAGAGGAAGTTTTAGGATCTTCGGATGTGAGACTTCCGGCAACAGGAATTTCTCCGGTGATAGCTTGGGCAATTCTCGCGGGGAGTATTATCGGTTCACTTCTGCTCATAATAGGAGGTGCTGTAAAGCTTATGAAGAAAAGAAAAGAAATACTATCAATAATTGTTGCAGTGTTAATTGGTCTATTTAGTATCGGTCAGGTGCAGGCGGCTGGTAATCTGGTTGTGAGACTGGAGGATCCCGACCCTGCAGTAATAGATGATTTTAATATCACATTTGTCGTTCTTGATTTAGTAGGTGAAAGAAGCATCAACTATAAGTGCTATTTTGATACACCCGGAGATCCCGGTAACTTTGATGTATTTCAGGATGGTGTTATAGGAACGGACGACGGTGACACTGCAAACTGCAACGTTGATGAAGATGTTTTGGATGACGAGGGAACCTATCACTTCTATGTGAAGGTCTGGGCAGGCACAGATGAAGATACCTCCGATAAGGTAAAAACTTCTTATGACGGAACAGGTCCGGATAAACCAAAGTATATAGAAAAAGATAAAAAGACGAGCTGCAAAAATGAAATTACTCTGAAAACTTCAGATGATGGAGATGAAACAGTCAGAGTGGAAGTTTACAGATCCGATGAAATGGAATTTACCGTAAAAGACAGTAACAGAATAAAGAGTAAAGATCTGGGATCTGACGAAAAATATACATTTGTTGATGAATTCTCCGGTGATGACTGCGGAAAAAAATTCTACTACGGTGTAAGGGCTTTTGACGCGTCAGGAAATGCTTCAAAGGTGAGATCAGAGGAAATAACTGAAACAACTACTGTAGAAAAAGAAGGTGAAACGACAGTCGAAACCGAAGCATACATCGTATCCGGTACCTCAGTCGGAACCGAAGAGGAAGGTACTGAGGGTGCTGAAGTGGTTTTAGAGAGCCGGGAGGATGAAGATAAAAGTGAAGTTGATGAAGGTTCTGTTTTAGGTACATCAGAAACGGAGGAAACGAAAGGCTTTCTACAGGGATTACAAAATACTCTAAAAACAAAATGGTGGTTATGGGGTTTGGGTCTGCTATTCTTAATAATCATTGCTAATGTTGTCAGAAGAAAAAAAGCTAATAAACAATAAATCGTCAATTTTAGTAAAGACAGGGCTGATTTTACTAGCCCTGTCTTTTTGTGCTTTTTTACTATTTTATTATCCGGTTCTAGTAAAAGAAATTGGGTATTTTATTAAAAAACCCAATACCACAAGTGATGTTGTTTTGTCTGAACCTAAAAATGATCAAAAGAAATATATTGTTGCAATAGATAAAGATTTCAGCATAGTAGTACCAAAGATAGGTATTAATTCAAAAGTTATAAAAAATGTAGATCCTAGTAATTCGTATGAGTATCAAGCCCAGCTTTCAAGAGGAGTTGCTCATGCCAAGGGAACAGTACTTCCTGGTGAAGAAGGTATTTCTTTTTACTTTGCACATTCATCAGATAATATCCTAAATGCAAATAGATACAATTCTGTATTTTACCTTCTAAACAAATTAGAATTAGGTGATTTATTCTATTTGATATATAACAACAGGATATATAAGTACTCAGTATCTGAGACTAAGGTAGTTAGTGCAGAAGATACACAATATTTACTAGGCAATAATGATGGGAACAAAGAAGCTGTATTAATGACCTGCTGGCCTGCAGGTACAACATTAAAAAGATATGTTGTTATTGGTAAATTGGTAGAATAAATAAACATATCCAGTTATTTAACCTCATAGACAAAAATTGTACTCAATATATAATAAAAAGGTGCAGCTTGAACTCAAACGTAAAGGTTATAGTTATATAGCAGTAATAGGAGTTATATTTGCTATTGCCGCAGTGCTAATTGCTGTATGGTTTTTTATTCCTAAAGAAAGAATTAATAAAGTACTTAATCCATTTGGAAAAAATAAAGATACACAAATAGTTAAGAACATACCCAACCCTTTGACCGGTATATTGTATACAGAAGAAGAATCCGGATCTTGGTTAAACAAACGTCCCATAGGAGCCATGGTCAACAACCATACGGATGCAAGACCCCAATCGGGTCTGATATATGCAGATATTGTATATGAAATGGTAGCCGAAGGAGGGATTACAAGATATTTAGCATTCTTTCTGACTCAGGATCCTCTTAAGGCAGGTCCGATAAGAAGTATAAGAGAATATTATTTAGTATTAGTTAAAGAGTTAGGAGATGCCATGATAATGCACATAGGCTGGTCTCCTCAGGCATTAGTAGCTATTGAATCATGGCCTGTTAGAAGTCTTAACAGATTAGGTTTGAATTGTGAAAATGTACTTCCCGATCCAACTGATTTGGATTGTTGGAGGAATAAATCCAGAGTTGATAATGACATACCATGGGAACATACAGCTTATGCGAATATTTCACAGTTAAGGAAGAAGGGAGAAGAAGCCGGATGGCAGGGTTACGACGAAACTTTTGTTGTCTGGAGTTTCAAGGATGATGTGTCCAAATACGGTACTTATCCTTCCGCTAGTGAGATATATATTGATTTTTGGTACGAGGGGGATTACTCCGCAATATTTAAATATAATGCATCAGATAATTCATATCTAAGGTATTTAGGTTATGACCAGAACGGTCAACCCCAGCCGCATAGAGATGCAGAGACGGGGGAACAGATAAAAATAAGAAATGTTATAGTACAATTTGCTACAGAAACAGCAATTAGCGGAGACGATAAAAATAGATTAGATTATGAGTTGGAAGGAAGTGGGGAAGCATATATATTTATGGATGGAAAGAAAATAGATGCCACATGGAATAAATCTTCCCGTGCCGGAAGAACATTATTTTATGATATGAATGGGACCCCCATCCAGTTTAACAGGGGAAAGTTTTGGATTAGCATTGTTCCTGATAGGAACAAAACACAAGTAGAAATTTATTAACTGCCCCGCAATATTATGTTAAATAAGATATTTGTATCCGAAGTTAGAGTAAAAATATTAAGAATAATGCTTCTTAATCCCGGAAAGGATTTGCATGTTAGAGCAATAGTGCGTGCAGTCGGATCAGAGATTAACGCTGTAAGAAGGGAGTTAGAGAATCTTGTATCTATTGAACTGCTGAGAAGAAGGCAAAGCTCAAATAGAATTTATTACTCTGTTAATACCAGCCATCCTTTCTTTAGCGATCTAATATCTTTGGTTGCAAAAGAAAATGAATTATCTCTAAAGCTTTATAAAAATATAAAAAACCTAGGTAATGTTATATACATAATGATGTCGAAGTCTTTTTTAAGGGGTAGAAAATCATCTGCTTTAGATGTAGATTTATTCATTGTTGGGGATATAAATAATTCAATTCTGGAGAAAATTATTAAAGAAGAAGAATCAAAAATAGGAAGGGAGATAAATTACTCAGTTATGAGTGATGAAGAATTTATGTCAAGAAAACGTACTTTAGATCAATTTATAGTACGTTTAATGTTCCAGGGAAGAACTATGCTCAATGGAGATGAAGAAAAGTTCTGTTCAATTATTCAATAGAATTCTTTCAATATTATGATTTTTAGAAATCAAAATTTTAAACTGGCTTTAATATCAATTATTGCTACTTTCTCAATATTGGCAGCTATGCCCAAGGTAAGAGTATTTATCAGTAATCCAATTATTAGACTTGATTCCTCACTGGGAGGATATGTATTGAACCTATTTGGAGGAAAATTTGTATTAGATCTAAGTGAATTAAAAAAAGGACTGGATTTACAGGGAGGTATAAGAGTTGTGATGGGTGCGGATATGTCTAAGATTCAAGATTCTGAAAAAGACGCCGCATTAGAATCCGCTAAGGAAGTAATATCCAGAAGAGTAAATTTACTAGGTGTAACAGAAGCTTATGTAGCCACATCAAAAGTTGGTGAAGAATATAGAATTATTGTGGAAATACCCGGTGTGGAAAATGTTACTGATGCAGTTAAATTAATAGGTCAAACAGCTCAGCTTAGTTATAAAGTACTAAAACCCGGTATTGAGTGGAAGGAAGAAAATTTTCAAGAATTGCTCTTTGATGTGGAATCTTGGGAAGAAACAGGATTAACCGGTGCAGATATGATAGGGGCTGATGTAGTAACCGGTCAGCAGGGAGATATTCAAACACAGGGTAAACCGCAAATAAGACTGAGATTTAACTCAGAAGGAAGAAAGAGATTTGAAGAAATAGCCAAGAATAATATAAATAAACCAATTGGACTCTTTCTGGATGATGAGTATCCTTTATCTGCACCTATTGTAGATCCGGATTTGGCAAAAGGTCTTATTGACGACCCTGTAATATCGGGAAATTTTACCTTTGAATCTGCCAAGAATTTAAGTATACAAATTAGGGCAGGAGCACTTCCTGTACCTGTGAGAGTACTTGAACAGGAAACTATCGGTGCAACACTTGGGGATGATTCAGTACAAAGAAGTTTCTTTGCTGCCTTTATTGGTATCATCTTAGTAATAGTATTTCTAATATTCAGATACGGAAAATTAGGAATCTTGGCTAGTATTTCTTTAATAATATATTCTGCTGTAGTACTTACTATATATAAAATAGTACCAGTTGTATTGACTCTTCCTGGAATAGCAGGTTTTATCCTATCTATTGGAATGGCTACCGATGCTAATGTATTAATCTTTGAGAGAATAAGAGAGGAATTATATTGGGGAAAGCCCAAAGATATTGCATTTCATCTGGGATTTGATCGTGCATGGAATTCAATAAGAGATTCAAATATATCATCAATAATTACCTCATTTATACTGTTTCAGTTGGGAAGCGGTCCTGTAAAGGGTTTCGCATTAACCTTAGGTATTGGGATAGTAGTATCTTTGTTTACCTCAATATTTGTAGTTAGAAATTTTATTGAAGTACTTAATTTTCATAAAGATAAGGTTGCAGAATGATACAGATAATAAAATATAAATACATATATTTGATAATCTCAGCTCTGATCCTTATACCGGGAGCAGTATTTTTAATAACAAAGGGATTGAATCTTTCCATTGATTTTACCGGAGGTTCTCTATTCAGATATGAATTTACCAATGAAGTTAGCAGGGAGGAGATAAAACATGAATTTGAAAATTTGGGTATTAAGGTTGAAACAATATCCCAAGAATCACAAAAAAGATACTCCATAAGAACAAAACCTGTGGAAACTGAGATAAATAATGATCTTAAGGAAGTATTGGATACTAAGTTTAACGGAGCAGTTCAGTTGTCTTTTGAAACAGTAGGTCCTGCTATCGGGAAAGAAACAACAAATAAAGCTTTTGTAGCGTTGTTTTGGGCTTCTCTAGGCATATTATTCTATATAGCCTTTGCATTTAGAAATATTCCTAAGCCGTATTCAGGCCTCAGATTTGGTATAAGTGCTATAGTATCCATGCTTCATGATGCTTTAATGGTTACGGGTATATTTTCCATACTCGGTTATTATTTTAATATGGAGGTAGATTCTCTATTTATAACAGCTGTATTAACTGTGCTGGGTTTTTCGGTACATGATACCATCGTTGTTTTTGATAGAATCAGGGAGAATCTTAATAAAATGCCTCGTAATTTACCATTTAGTGAGGTAGTAAACTATTCAATTGTTGAGACTTTGGGTAGATCGGTAGCCACATCCCTGACAGTAATGTTTACACTATTCTCTCTTTATATGCTTGGGGGATCTTCAATAAAAGCATTTGTATTAACAATGCTCATAGGTATAATATCCGGAACATATTCTTCAATATTTACTGCAGCCCCTGTATTAGTTATCTGGGAAGAATATATAGAAAAGAAGAGAAAGAAATAGGATACCCGTGTATGAAAAGATGGAATATTATTTCAAGTTATGATGACAAAAAAGATATTGTTCAACAAATATTACTTGGAAGAGGTATTTCTGATACAGATAATTTTTTAACAACACCTCCATTTTCATATTTTATAGATAAGCTGCCTCATGAACTTAAGGAATCATTCAATGAAGCAAGAAATATAATTCTGGATGGAATAAAAGATAAGAAACATATTATTATATATGGAGATTATGACGCCGATGGAATATGCTCTACAGCAGTTCTTTATAAAACTCTAAAGGAGGAATTAAAAACTGATAACATTTCATATTTTATTCCCAATCGTTCTAGACACGGATATGGACTATCTATGGAAGCAATAAATTATCTGGAGAATGAGAATAGTTTATATGATTCCATTGTTATTACCGTTGATACAGGAATAACAGCAGTTAATGAAATAAATTATTTAAAGAATAAGGGATCCACTATTGTGATTGTAGACCACCATCAGAAACCTGATGAGCTCCCCAACTCAGAATGTATTGTATGGTATGACTGTACTGTGGCAACTACATTATGTTGGATTTTAAGCAAGTATCTAGGTTCCTCGGATAAATCATTGATATCTCTTTCAGCGTTAGCCACTGTTACCGATGTGCAGCCACTAGTGGGTTTTAACAGGGCGATAGTTAAAGCGGGGCTAGCAGTATTAAATACCAACCCCCCGCCCGGAATAAAAGAACTAATGATTCTGGCGGGTAAAGGTGCTTCAGAAATTACAGCTTATGATTTAGGCTGGGTGATAGGACCCAGACTTAATGCTCCGGGAAGACTGGAAAATGCAGATACAGCCCTCATTCTATTATTAGAAAATAATACAGATAGAATTAAAGAAGCTGCGTATACATTAAATAAACTAAATACGGAAAGACAAGATATAACAGCGGATATGTTTAAGACATCGGTTGAATATGAGGAAAATAATCTTCCTGTGATTATTGTGTCAGCTAGTGAGAATTATCACGAGGGTATCATCGGATTAATTTCAGCTAAGATTACTCAAAAATACTACCGTCCTTCCATTGTGATTAGTTTATCAAATGAATTAGGAAAAGGTTCGGCCAGATCAATCAAGGGTATAGATATAATTTCTCTTTTAAGAAAATTCGAATATTTATTTGAAAACTTAGGAGGCCACCCCATGGCCGCCGGATTTTCAATAAAAAAAGAGAACATCCCCATACTAGAAAAAGAGATTAATTTATATTTAGGGAATAATATTGATGAAAATATATTGATACCGGAACTAAACATAGATATAGAGATGCCTATAGATAAAATAGATAATGATTTAATCACAAAGATAGAGAGAATGAAGCCATATGGTATAGGAAATGAAGAACCTTTATTTATGAGTAAATATTTGGGTATATCAGAAAAAAATATCATAGGAAAAGAAAACCAGCATGTGGTATATAAATTTTACAAAGAGGGAAAATACTACAAAGGTATATATTTTGATGGAGTACTGCCTTCACAGGAGTATAATTTTGGAGATAAAGTAGATGTTGTTTATACATTAAAGAGAAATCAATATCAAGGTAAAGTCAGCATAGATTTAATAATTAAAGATTTAAGAAAGTGTTTAACTTAGGGTAAAATTAGTTATACACCATAATTATGCAAAGAACATATATTAGGGATATAAAAGATAATATTGGTAAAGAGGTTTTAATAAATGGTTTTATACAAACGATAAGAGACCAGGGAGGTATAAAATTCCTTATCATAAGGGATATTACAGGAATAGTGCAGATTGTAACATTGAAATCAGAGAAACAATCCTTTGAATTAATAAAAGAATTATCACTTGAATCGGTAGTAGAAATAACCGGTTTGGTTAAGGAGGAAAAACAAGCCCCGGGAGGTTTTGAGGTGCAGGCAGAAAATATAGAAGTATTATCAGTGGCAGATCCGGAGCTTCCTATACCGGTGATCGAGGAGAAAGGCGGGGATGAAACCGAATCTGCTAAACGTTTTGACTGGAGATGGATTGATTTAAGAAAAGATGATAAGTCAATAATCCTTAAAGTTTGGACTGAGTTTGAACGGGGTTTCCGTGATTATTTTAATGAAAATGATTACATACAAATCTATACCCCTTCTTTCATGGGTACTTCAAGTGAGACAGGTGCGGAGGTATTTGAGGTAAAGTATTTTGATAAAAAAGCTTATTTAGCACAAAGTCCACAATTTTATAAACAAATGGCAATGGCTTCAGGATTAGAGAAAGTTTTTACTTTCGGCCCTGTTTTTAGAGCCGAACCCTCATTTACTACCAGGCATCTAACTGAATTTACGGGTTTTGACTTTGAAATATCTTATATAAAAGACCATTACGATATTATGAATGAAGAAGAAAAGATGATAGTTAAATCATTTGAAAGAATTAAAAGAATGAACATAGATATTGATATACCCTCAATACCATTTCCTAAGTTGACTATGGAAGAGGCAAAGAAAAAGCTAAGTGAGAATAAAGTATCGGGAGGGAAACCCTACGATCTTACATCGGAAGAGGAAACAGTTCTATCTCAGATAATTAAAAAGGAAACAGGAAACGATTTTGTATTTGTTACAAACTGGCCCATTGAAGGAAGACCTTTCTACCACATGAGGTTTGAAGATAATAAATCATTAACCAAGAGTTTTGACCTTTTATACAAAGGTTTAGAAGTCACTACGGGAGCACAGAGAGAACACAGGCCGGATATATTGATACAGCAAGCTAAAGAGAAGGGTATGGATATAGAACCATTAAATGACTACATTAATTTTTTTAGATACGGATGTCCCCCGCACGGAGGGGCAGGTATAGGTCCGGCAAGATTTATTATGAAAATATTAAATTTAGCTAGTGTTAAAGAAGCTACATTTTTACCCAGAGATGTAAAACGTCTAAGACCGTAAATTATTGCGTTATGCTAGTTTTACTATTTCAACATATTATGGTTACTATAGTTAGATTGTTTACACTTGTTCTCCGTACGATAGAGATAATTACAAATAAGAAATTAATTAGTAAATCTAAAGAAATTGGACGTATATTATTAATAATAATTTCTTTTTTATTTATATTTATATGGGGATATCAATATACGCACGGTATTGGTGAAAATATAATTCAGGGATATTTTGACAGGATAATTAATTATAGTTATATACCATTACAATCGAATGATAATAAACCTATTTTGGTGCATAGCATATCTAACCCAATACCGACCGCAAAATCATATTTGGTAATAGATAAAAATACAGATGCCATTCTTCTTGAAAAAGATGCTGATAGAAAGTATCCCCCTGCTTCAATTTCAAAATTAATGACCGGATTAATATCTTTAGACATATATGATTATGATGAAGTAATTCAAATTCCCGAGATATGCACCACTATAGATAGTACCAAAGCGTATTTACCAAAGACAGCATTCTTTAGTGTAAAAGACCTCATATTCAGTATGCTTATAGGCTCCGCAGGAGACAGTGCATGCGCTTTGTCTATGGGTAAAGTGTCATATGATACATTTGTCAACTTAATGAATAGAAAAGCTTCATTGATAGGTATGAAAAATACTCATTTCTCAAACCCCATTGGACTTGATGATAATGAGAGGGGGAATTATTCTACTGCCAGCGATCTATATCTTTTAACAAAAGAAGCCATGAGCAAAAGTTTAATAAAAGAAGCAGTAGGAACACAGCATTTTCTTCTTTCTTCTCAGGATAACTCTTTTATAAATAATATATATACTACAAACAGATTGTTAAATGAGATACCTAATACATTGGGTGTTAAAACAGGAACTACAGAAAGTGCAGGTGAAGTACTTGTTTATAACTATGCTGATGGGAATAAAGATTTAATCATCATTGTTATGGGAAGTACTAATAGATTTGAAGATACAAAATCGCTGCTTAAGTGGACACTGGATTCCTATAATTGGAATAATTAATTCTACTGATTTAGATTATTATTTTCTTCTATTTGTTTTGTATATTCTCTTAATATTGCCGGGAAGTATATTGCAATAGATCCCCCTTCAGATCCCCTTGTAGTATACTTTCCCTCAAATACATATATTGGTTGAAGGAATGTTTGATACTCCGGTGTTTCGTAATACCCAATATATATGCTATCTATCAATATTTTTTCCACTCTTACAGGAGAATAATTCTTGAAATGATTAAAATTCCTGGGTGTTGCATTAGTAACAACCCCTAATCCTGATCTTACTGCCTGCCAAGCTTCAGCGGGGGATATAATAGGATAAGAAGCGCTGCTGTCCGGATTAATCCCATTATAATAGGCTTCAATTATGGGTGCGTTGAGTAGTAAATCGTTCTCCGGTTTACGAACATAAAGGCTAAGTAAACCTTTTTTAGGATCAGGCCCAACGACTTTATATTTGTTTATGGATCTAAAGAAATCTACTTTAGCTATTTGAGCTTCTTCTGAAATTACGGTTTCTTCAATATCAGATTGTGTTATTTTGCCGAGATACACTGTGGAAACACCGGAGTTATAAAGATCATCAAACCTGCCTAATGATCTTAAGAGAGATTGAGCATATTCCTTAGCTCCTCCCCAATTAATATTTCCTTTTGTAAAACTTGCGCTCTTAGTTAGCAGATCTGTTTTCATAACCAAGTCTTTTTTATTTATATCTATTTCTAACTGTCCTCCTGTTCTAATATTTTTCCATTTATATATGTTTCCTTTTAAATCAGAGATGAGATCACTTTCCTTAAAACCTAATTTTTCCGCATCTTCCTTAGCTTCTTTTCCAGCTAAATAATTAAATGGTTTTGGTTTGAATTTATAAACAGGTATCCTATCAGGTATATTTGTGGGAAGACCCCCGCTTTTAGTATTTAATTCATATTCAATATTTTCTCCGGATATAGTTTTCTCAACAAATTTCAAAGGATCCAATAACCCATAGATTGTATTAGGGGGATCCCTTTTTACAAACAGCTGTTTAAATAAAGATATAGCTCCGGGTTTTAAAACCAATATAAAAAGATAGTATATAAAGACGAATGCTAGAAGCCCTTGTCCTATTCTTTTTACCAGAACTTTAATCTCACTTAATGACATATATATATATTCTATTATAACTATTGGGTATAAACCAATGTTTTTGTGTTAAAATTCGGACATATGGAAATACGTACGAGAATGGCTCCTAGTCCGACAGGAGAATATCACATAGGTCACATACGAACCCTTCTTTATAACTATGCCTATGCAAAAAAAAATATGGGAAAGTTTATCTTAAGAATTGAAGATACAGATAGAGAACGATATGTAGAAGGAGCGGTAGATAGAATACTGGATATAATAAATGATTATGGATTTTCCTGGGATGAGGGCCCCAGAGTAGGAGGTCCCCATACTCCCTATGTGCAGTCAGAAAGATTAGATAGTTATAAAAAGTATGCTGAGGATTTAGTTAGAAAGGGGCTGGCATATTATTGTTTTTGTTCTTCAGAGAGATTAGAAAACCTTAGAGAAGAGCAGAGAAAAAAAGGACTTACATCAACCAAATATGATAGATATTGTCTTTCTCTTTCCCCTGAAGAAATTGAAAAGAATATCAAGGAGAACAAAAAATACGTAATAAGATTAAAAGTACCGGAGAATAAAGACATTATATTTATTGATGCTGTTCTTGGAGAAGTTAAGATAAATACAAATGATATTGATGATCAGGTACTGTTAAAATCAGACGGATTTCCCACGTATCATTTAGCAGTGGTTATTGACGATCATGAGATGGAAATAACTCACGTAATGAGAGGGATTGACTGGCTTCCTTCAACACCGAAACATGTTCTTTTATACGATGCATTCGGATGGAATATTCCCGTATATGTGCATCTTCCTAATCTTAAGGAATTAGGGGGAAATAAAAAACTATCCAAAAGATACGGATCGGTTGCTGCAATAGATTTCCTTAAAGAAGGATATCTTACTGAAGCATTGGTAAATTTTATTATGTTTTTAGGATGGAATCCCGGAGGTGAAAAAGAAATATATTCTCTTGATGATTTTATTAATGAATTTTCCTTGGAGAGAATACACAAAACAGATTTAGTAGCTTTTGACAGGCAGAAATTGCTTTGGATGAATGGTTACTATATTAGAAATTTAGATGACTCGGAGATTTATAATCGTTTAAGGAAATGGGCGGAGAAATTCAATATCTCATTAAATATAGCGGATAGATCGGATGATTATAATATTAAAGTTATATCTCTGGTTAAAGATAGAATGAAATTACTTAGTGATTTTAGTAATCTTACCGGCTATTTTTATAAATGGGATATAGTTCCTAAAGAAAGAGTAAGTGAATATACAAGGGATGAGATAAGAGCCTTGGAAATATTAGTTAGTTTCCATGAAAGATACTTAGATATTAAAGAAGGAGAATGGGTAAAAGATAGAATAGATGAGATAAATCACGAGATAATTAAAGATAAGGGATACTCACCAAAAGAAGCTTTTATGACAATAAGAATAGCATTAACATCTTCATCAGCAACCCCATCCTTAGTTGATATAACGGAGTTATTGGGTAAAGAAGAAGTATTATTAAGATTAGAAAGAGAGATAAAAAGCATTAGCATTTAGATTCTATTCTGAGTAGAGATTAATTTATTGCTAAAGATAAACTGCTTGTTAAAATTACTAAAGTAATGGATTCTGCCCTGAAGGAGTAAATATGAATGTAAAGGATAAAGATAAAGAAAAGGTAGATTTAGATAAGAATAAGAAAATAGCATTGGATAGTGCAATTGAGCAGATACAGAAGAATTTCGGAAAGGGATCCATTATGAAGCTTGGGGATAAAGTTAATGAGAAATATATATCCGCAATACCCACAGGATCAATAGCTTTAGATATTGCTTTAGGTATTGGAGGTATACCCAGAGGACGAATAGTTGAGGTATACGGCCCCGAATCTTCAGGAAAGACAACCTTAGTACAGCATATGATAGCTGAAGCCCAGAAACAGGGTGGAACAGCAGCTTTAATTGATGCAGAACATGCTTTTGATCCCTCATACGCAGAAAAAACCGGAGTTAAAGTTGATGATTTACTTGTTTCTCAACCGGATACAGGAGAACAAGCACTTGAAATAGCCGAGACATTGATAAGATCGAATGCTATTGATCTGGTAGCTATTGATTCAGTTGCTGCATTAATACCTCGTGCAGAACTTGAGGGTGATATTGGAGACAGCACCATTGCTATGCAGGCCAGGTTAATGAGCCAGGCACTAAGAAGGTTGACAGGTGCAATAAGTAAATCAAGATGTACATTAGTATTTACAAACCAACTTAGGTCAAAAATAGGAGTAATGTTTGGAAATCCGGAAACAACTACAGGAGGAAAAGCACTTAAATACTACGCATCTATAAGAATTGAAGTTAGGAGAGTGGAATCTATAAAAAGTGGGTCGGACGTTTCGGGTATCAGAGTAATCGCCAAAGTTGTTAAGAATAAGGTGGCTCCTCCTTTTAGGTCAGCTGAATTTGATATTATGTTCAATGAAGGTATAAGCAAAGAGGGAAACATTATTGATGTGGCATCTGAACTCAATGTAATTAAAAAGAGCGGATCTTGGTTCGAATACAACGGTGAAAAAATTGCACAGGGGAAAGATTCAGCTAGAACATATCTGAAACAAAATCCTAAGGTAAGGGACGAAATTGAGAAAAAAATACATGAAGCAATAAGACAAAAAAGAGAAGTTCCTCTTCAAGTAGGAGTAAGTCAGGAGAATGAAAACCATAATTTAGAAGATGATGAGTAGATAAAAGCAGTACCATTGAAATACATTGCATTGATAGGATAAAATGGTCCAATATAAGGAATATAAAATTAGTGTATACGAGAAAATTCTTACAAAGATACTAAATTTTATATCCTATAAACTTAGATCTGAAAAAGAAATAACCTCACGTTTAGATTATTACCTAAGAAAAGAGAAAAAATCATCCGAAGAAAAGAATATTATTAGAGAAAAAATATTAAACCAGTTAAAAACGGATGGGTATATTAATGATTTAAAGTTAGTAGATGTATATAAGGATAGTATATCCTCCTCTAATAAAAGAAGGAGCGTGAGGGTCTTAAGAAAAACATTGGAAAATAAGGGATTGGGGGAGGGGGAGGTTTCTAAGATAATTAATTCTCTTCCTGAAGATTATGAAAAAACCCGGGCTGTTATAGACGCAAAGAGAAAATTAAATAAACTATCAAATATTCCTATTTATATTAAACGGTCAAAAATAACGTCTTACCTTTATTCTAAAGGTTACTCACCGGATACTGTACGTTTCGTAGTTGACAGTATATTGACCTTACAATAAAATCATGCCAAAGAGTTTATACTTCTTTGAATTCTTATGTTTTTATCATTAATGGAGGAAATAAAATATGGATATAACCTTGCTTATTGTTATTGTAATGGCCTTAATCGGACTAGGTGGTATTTCAATTTCACTAATATCTAAGAGTAGTAAATCAACCAAGAAAAAAGCCTTGGATAGTACATCCTTGCCAAATATTCCAAGCAGCAATGGGGATGTAGAGCAGAGCAGAGAGAAAGAAAATACCCCTGTAATTTCAGAGATTAGAACAGAAATAAAGAAAGAACAATCAGAATATACCCAGCCCCCCTCTTATAATCAGGATATTGAGAATAATCCTTTTGTTGTTGCAGCAAAAGCTAAATCTAAAGAAATAATTGTTGAAGCCAAGGATACAGCACTAAAGTTAAGAGTTCAGGCTGAAGATGAGGCTAGAAAGATAAAAGAAAGCGCAATTGAACTGGAAAGAAAGATTGCTTCGCAAAAAGGAGAAATACAAGCTAAGGAAAAGGAAATGGAGAATAAGGAAAGAGAAATCGAACAAAAAGCAAGAACTTTAAAAACAGCTAAGGAATTGATTGAAAAGAAACAGGAGGAGATAGAAGAACTTCATAAAAGGAAACAAACCGAGCTAGAAAGAATAAGTGCATTAACAAAAGATGAAGCTAAGAAGATGCTTCTATCTACTTTGGATAAAGAATTAAATGAAGAGAGAAGTAAAAAAGTTAGGGAATACGAAGAACAGGTTAAAAGCGAGAGTGAAAAAATATCCCAGAATATATTAATACAAGCTATGAAATTTGGAGCTACTGATTTAGTAGTTGAATACACTACTTCCAAAGTTAAACTTCCTGATGAGGATCTTAAGGGAAGAATAATAGGAAAAGAGGGACGAAATATACATACGTTTGAAGAATTAACAGGGGTGGATTTGGATATGGATTCTTCTCCGGGTGAAATAATAATATCAAGCTTTGATCCTATCAGAAGAGAAGTTGCACGAGTGGCTCTTGAGAAATTGATATCGGATGGAAGAATACAACCGGCTAGAATAGAAGAGATTGTTGAGAAAACAAAAAGTGAAGTGGAACAGCTGATGTATAAAGCCGGGGATGATCTTTGTCATAAAGTTGGAGCATACAATCTTCCTAAGGAATTGGTACAAATGCTGGGAAGATTTAAATATAGATTTTCATACGGACAGAATATGATTGAACATACTCTTGAAGAAACAAGAATAGGGATATCACTGGCTCATGAATTAAAAGCAAATGTAGACATAGTAAGACTGGGTTGTTTATTTCACGATATTGGGAAAGTAGTCACTGAGGATGAAGGTACACACATACAGCTTGGTGCTGATTTACTGAGGAAATATAAAATAAATGAAGAGGTAATAAACTGTGTAGCAGAACATCATGAAGACAGACCCTTTAGTTCCATAGAATCTGCTATTGTAAATTTAGCAGATCACATAAGCGGGGCGCGTCCCGGAGCAAGAAGTGAAGACTACGAATCGTATGTAAAAAGATTAAAGGATTTAGAATCTGCAGCTCAATCATTTGACGGGGTAGAGAAAGTATTTGCTGTATCTGCAGGAAGGGAGGTAAGGGTGTTTGTATCTCCTGAAAAAGTGGATGATTATTCAACAGCTTTTTTGGCTAAGGAAATAGCCAAGAAGATTGAGCTTGAACAGACTTATCCTGGTGTGGTAAAGGTTACCGTGATAAGAGAAACAAGAGTATCAGAGACAGCTAAATAACCTCTAGTTATTTATTGCTATGAAAGGATTTGTCCTTGATATATTAAGTAATATGAGGTATAAATCCAGCATATAAATAAAATACCTAGTTATAATTATTTAAAGCTAGAATAGAACTATAAAAAATGAAAGTACTTTTTATTGGAGAAATAGTAGCAGAATCGGGTAGGAAAATTGTTAAGAATATTCTTCCAGAGATAGTAAAAGAAAATAAAGTTGATTTTGTGATAGCCAATGTAGAGAATCTATCGGGCGGTAAGGGTATTACCAGAGAAAACATTGAAGAAATGAAAATTGCAGGTATTGATTATTTCACCGGAGGAGATCATGTGTTTTGGTATAAAGATACGGAAGAATTTATAGATAATATTCCATTGGTAAGGCCTGCTAATTATCCCGAAGGAGTAATGGGTAAAGGATACGAAATTATTGACACCGGAAAGAACGGGAAGATATTAGTTATTAATCTTCTGGGAAGAACATTTTCCTCAGATGCAAAAGCATATGTTGATGATCCCTTTAGAACAGCAGATAAAATATTGGAAGAAACCAGATCACAAAAGCCCGAAGTAATAATAGTGGATTTTCATGCAGAGGCTTCCAGTGAGAAGTACTCTCTTGCCCATTATTTAGATGGAAGGGTTAATTGTTTTGTAGGTACTCATACTCATGTACCAACAGCAGATAATATGCTTTTACCCAAAGGAACATTATATGTAACTGATGTTGGAATGTGTGGGGCTATAGATTCTTCTCTTGGAGTTAAAGTTGAAATTACAATTAGAATGTTTTTAACAGGTATTAATC
>MTKZ01039511.1_pt1 | contig 18032 bp, 10 predicted proteins | sample 1042781 | NCBI WGS metagenome assembly MTKZ01 (sample SAMN06212207, study PRJNA360539) | anaerobic digester metagenome | biome: Wastewater treatment plant; material: sludge; isolation source: anaerobic digester fed with sludge from wastewater treatment plant | place: Denmark: WWTP Viborg ... | reverse complement strand
GTTGGCCACCTCGCCGATGCGGATCATGCCGGCGGCCATCATCGGGTTGGCGGCCAGCGGCCCGCCGGACGGGTTGACGACCACGTCGTCGGCCAGGCCCAGCTCGTTGCGCAGGATCGCTTCGTGGTGGCTGAAGCAGGTGTGCAGCTCGGCCACGTCGATCGGGCCGTCGCCAACCCCGGCGCCCTCGGCGGCCAGCCGGGCCGACGGGGCCCGGGTGAGGTCGCGCACCGATAGCGAGTGGGCGTCGATGCGGTGGTCCAGCCCGGTGATCCAGGCGGGGCGCTCGCACAGCTCGGCGGCCCGTTCGGGCGACGCCAGCACGATGGCGGCGCCGCCGTCGGTGATCGGGGCGCAGTCGTCGCGCCGCAGCGGGTTGGCCAGGTAGTCCCCGGCCAGCACGTCGGTGGCGCTGCGGTCCCAGGCCAGCTGGGCGTTGGGGTTGTCCTGGGCGCTGCGGCGGTTGCGGGCGGCCACCTCGGCCATCTCGGCCTCGGTGGTGACGCCGGCCTCGATGCAGGCCCGGGCCTGGAGTGCGGCCAGCTCCACCGAGGTGGGCCACAGCGGGGCGGTGTAATAGGGCTCGCACATGCGGCTGAGCACCCGGGGCAGGTCGCCGGGGCTCGACTTGCCGTAGCCGTACACCAGGGCGGTGTCAGCGTGACCCGAGCGGATCTTCAGGTACGCCTCATACAGCGCCCAGGCGCCATCCATCTCCACGTGGCTCTCGGCCACGGGCGGCCAGGCACCGATGGCGTCCAGCGTCATCACAAAGCTGAACGCCTGCCCGGCCAGGTAGTCCGACGAGCCGGAGCAGTAGAAGTCGAAGCCGTGATGGTCGAGGCCCACCTGGTTCATCGCCTCGGCGATCACCGGTTGGATCAGCTCCACCTCGCTCAGCGTGTCGGCCGAGCGCACGTGCTTGGTTTGGGCAAACCCGACGATGGCAACGTCGCGGCCTGCTGAGAAGTTTGATGTAGTCACAGGCACCTCAGACGTGTTGGGCGTAGCTGGAGGGGTCGGCGTCTTCTTCGCCGTTGGGTCGCCACCACTTGATGTTCTCGAAGCTGGTGGCCAGGTCGTCGTCGTCCACCCACACCGCCTCCACCCGCATGCCGGAGTGGATCTGGTCGAAGGGGACCTCTTGGATCAGCCCGTAGAGGGGCACGCTCGAGCCGTCGGGCAGCACCAGGGCGGTCACGTACGGCAGCTCGTGGTCGCCGCCGCTGAACTGCACGTTCACCACGCAGTAGCTGGTGACCGTGCCCACGTGCGCCAGCTCCACCTGCTCGGCGGCCGCCAGGCCGTTGGTGGGGATCACACCGGTCGGCGGCGTGTACACGGTGTCCGACTCGGGGTCCCGCTCCCCCAGCAGGCGCTTCTCGGCCATCCCCCGCAAAAAGGCCGATCGGGCGGTGCCGGGCGTATAGCTGTAGGTCAGCGCGGCAGGCGTGCGGATGCTGGCCACCGTCTCGGCGTCGGCCAGCACGTCGATCGCGGACGTGTCGACGGCCGGCTGGCTCCACAGGCCCTCCGGCAGCGTGGAGATGGGTCGATCGTTGGTACTCATGACGAGGCCTCGCTTTCGTCTGCGGTGTCCGGTGCGAAGTGGAAGTCGGTGATCGCGCCGGTGCGCTCCTCGGCCCAAACCACCCGAACTCGCTGGCCCACCGATACGTCGTCGGGGCTCGCAACGTCCAGGGCGTGCATCATCGGCGTGTCGGCGCCGTCCATGCGCACCAACGCCCACGCGAACGGCCGGTCGAACGGCTGTCCCTCACGGGGTTCGGTCACCCAGGTCCACGATTCGACCGTGCCGGTGTCGCCCACCGGCACCAGCTTGATCAGTGGCTCGGCAGTCACCGGGTCGTACTCCTGGGGCGGGCAGATCACCGAACCGTCGGCGGCCTTGATGCCCAGCAGGCGGCCCTCCCGCACGGCGGTGAAGAACGCCCCGATCACGGGCCCGGTCGTTCGGCGGAACGGATACTCGATGACGAGCGGCGCGCGCAGCACATCTTCGGTGGTCTCGGTCGTCATATTCCCCCTTGGTGAACGCACATCCAAACAAGTCGTCGCCGGACACCAACGCCGGAGCGCCCAAGCCGGGACGGCGCAAGACTAGAACACGTTCCTGTTCTCTGGTGGAGTTCCGGCACTCCGTTGATCTGGTCGGAGGGGATCCAGCGGGGTCGGCTATCCGAAGGTGACGACACCGACCAACCCAGGCCACGTATGACTGGACCAGGGGTAGGTTCGACCCGTGACAGATCCGAACCCGCTAACCGATGATCAACGGAAGCACCTGGACTTCATTCAGGCAGTCATCGCTCGAATGTCCTCGTCATCGGCAACAGTCAAGGGCTGGGGCCTGACGGTTTCCACGGCAGCCTTCGCTTTTTCAGCCAACGAGTCCAACCCGTTCGTAGCATTCTTGGGGATTGCAACCGTCATCTTCTTTGGAATTCTCGATGCCCACTACCTCAGGCAAGAACGACTGTTCAGATTTCTCTACGACGACGCCCGGCGGGGCAGGTTAGAGGTCTACGCAATGCCAAAAGATTCTTACAAGGATCGTTCGTCCACCTGGCGGGCTCTGCGGTCTTGGTCGGTGGCGGGCTTTTACGCGCCGCTCATGATCGTTGGCGGAGCTGCGCTCTGGTGGGCGAGCTGCAGCTAAGTCGGCTCGATCTTGCGAACGGCCTTACGAATCGACTCCCAGACATCATCCTTTTCCGTTTCGGAGTAGGCCGTCTCGGGTGGCCAGATTCGGCCAACGTCATCATCCGTCCAGCGCGGGACGATATGCACATGGAGGTGCGGCACAGTTTGGGTGGCCGCCTCTCCATTCGACTGGATAATGTTCATGCCGTCAGGGCTTGTAGCGTCCCGGATAGCAACGGCGAGGTCCACAGTCCGCCGACCCAGCTCGGCCGCCAGTTCATGGTCCAAATCCCATACTGATGCGACGTGCTCCCGAGGTACCAGTAGCGTGTGCCCGAGGGTTGCCGGTTCGGTCGGAAAGAAGGCGACCACGAGGGGAGTACGGAGCACCTCGCGAGCCTCCTCCTCAAGAGCAATGATCTCGCAGAACTCGCAGTCAGGATCAGTGAGCAGCATCGTACGCGGCGTCGACCCACGAGCCCAGGTTCGTGTGCCCCTCGCCGCTTACCCAGTCGTAAGTTCTGAATCCACTCGGGAGCGGGTTGCTGCCTTTACCGTCTGTTCGGCCGTCCTGGGTTCTGATGTCATGGATGTAGATGCCCAAGAGCCCGTTACCTCGGGCGAGACTTTTCTGGATCTCATAGTTGACCCATCTTCTCGACGCCGTTTGGGCGCCTATCAGAACCGCCGTGACGGTCGTCCCGATGAGCGCATCATCGATCAGCTTCTGAACAGCCGAATCGCTAGCGGCCTTGGCTGACTCCCACAATGAAGCCTCGATCCACTCGGGCGCAATGCCGGACTGGAGCTTCGCGCTGTTGCGAACGTTCGTAGCGCGCCAAACATCACGCTCGTAGTGAAAGCTAAAGAAAGTCCGGTGCGCCATGTTCTCTCCTTGCAGACTCGGCCCCCAGCCTACGCGGCCCGGCGGCTCCGCTGACGCGCTGCTTCGGCGCGTGCGTCGACCTTCCAAGAATGTCACACACCCTCCGTATGATCGCTTGGACGTCCCATACCTGGGTTCACGAAGGAGATTCCATGACACGCAAGCAAACCATGAGGCGACTGCAGCAGGTGGCGGAGACCGCCTCTGCCCGCAAGGACGATCCAACCCGACACAAGTGCTTCATCTCTTATCACGTAGCTGACATGGACGAAGTGGAGTCGTTCCTGGACACGTTCGGGTCCGAGTTCATCCCCCGCTCAGTCGGCGTGACGTCAGAGGATGACTTTGTCGACAGCGACGACGACGGCTACATCAAGAGGACGATCCGCGAGCGCTACCTGAAGGACTCTACGGTCACGATCGTTCTCCTAGGACAGTGCACATGGTCCCGAAAGTTCGTGGACTGGGAAGTCTCATCGTCGCTACGAAACGACTCATCCAACAAACGCAGCGGGCTGCTCGCGTACCCCCTCCCCTCCAAGGGGACCTCGGCAAAGCTCCCCGAACGCCTCATGGACAACTGGGTCAAAGACGAACCATCGCAGTCGTACCTCACGTTCAAGACGCTACCCGGCACAGCATCTGGATTCCGAGCCCACATTAACGAGGCCTTCGCAGCCCGGTTGGACAAGGCATCAATGGCCAACAACTCCCGCCCGCTGCGACAGCGAAACGCCACATGCTGACTGTGACCCAAGGCATTGGCCGGTTTTAGAGGTCATTTCGCGAGGGCTGCGACTTTACCTGGTGGGTCATCTTGCACTGGGGCACGCTGATTGGGCTGCGATCTACTGCCCAATCCCATTTCCCGATGACGAGCGGCGCACGCAGTACCTCGTCGGTGGTCTCGGTCGTCATATTCCCCTTGGATAATGCGCAGCAAAACAAAGTCGTCGCCGGGCATCGACGCCAGGGCGCTCCAGACGGGACGGAGGAGGACTGGAACACGTTCCTGTTCAGCCGTGGACTCAGGCGCGGGAGACGGCGAGACATGCTGTCGAGGTTGGAAGGCTCCGCACCAAAGCCGGTGGTCCGCTCGCCGACCTGCTCATCGACGTCCCGCTGGCCGTCATCCGACATCGCTCGACTTGAACATGCCGCGGAAATGGGTGAACGCGAGTTTGCGGTCGAAGCGCACCAGATTGTCCTCGACGTCGTAGATCCAGCATTCCTCGGTCCCACCCTGTTTTTTGCCTCGGAGGCCACGCCCAATCATCTGTTGATACAGATTCGGCGAAAACGTCGGTCTCGCTATCACGAGAGCTTGAGTCTCCGGAGCATCGAACCCTTCAGCGAAAACCTGGTAATTCGTGAGGACCTTGACCTTGCCTTTTCTGAATTCCTCCACCATGGATCGGCGGGCAAATTTCTCGGTTCCGCCAGAGATGGCACGACTCGGCCGGCCCGACGCCTCCACTGCCATGGCCAGCAGCTCCGCGTGTTCAACGGAGAGCGCGAAGACGATGACCGCCCAGTCGGGGTCAAGAGCGAGGATCTGAGTAAGAAGTCTCCGATTCCGCGCAGTGTCCGACGCGAGTCTTCGCTCCAGCTCTACCGGCGGATCGTGGAACGCCTTCAGGTGCGCCAGGTCGGCGTCGCTCAATTCCACCGTGGCGCCCTCGATATTCTGGTGGTGTGCCTGGGACAGGATCCCAAGCTGGCGGAGCGCGACGATCGGATCCGGGAGCAGATCACTCGACTCGATGAGGCGGAAGCCATACTGCGAAGCCAACTTGTGGGACTGCTCGTAGTCGTGCCCTCGAAATGGTGTGGCCGTGAGCCCCAGCAGAGCAGCACCTGGTCGATCTGCGATTCCCACAAGTTCCTGGTAGCTCTCATTGATAGAGCGGTGGGCCTCGTCCAAGACGATGCAGCTGAAGCCTCTCAGCCAGGTGTACTCAGGCGACTTGATTGCCGTGCGAAGCGTTTGGATAGTTGCCACAACCAGGTGTGGGCCATCGACGGGCGCTACCTGTCGGCCTCCCCACAAGCGGCTGACGGTTATTGCAGCGTCGGGCCCAGCCACGGCCCACACCGACTTCAGGGACTCGATGGCTTGCTCACACAGCTCCTCCCGTTCCGCTATCCAAAGCACTGGGTACGAAAGGCTTCCGTCCTTGGCCGCGGCCGCCAAGCCCTGCATCGCTACCCGGGTCTTGCCTGCGCCCGTTGGCAGCCAGAGGATCCCCTTCCCTCCTTCACCTACGAGTTGCCGAACGTCCTCGACCAAAGGCTCCTGGAACGGGTGCAGATCTGGCAGGTGCGGTGGGCCGGGGACGACCTCGTTGGTGGGCTCAGCCTTCCGGGGAGCTCCGGCGTATCGGGGCGCTAGGCCGAGCATCTCAACGAATCGCGATGCCGTCGCGCCACCGCTGAAATGCACAGGCGCGTCAAAACCCTTCAGAGCAGCGACCAGGGGACGGAGAACCGCGTCGCCGCGGGTTGCCAGAAGCGCTTGCGCTACCTGAATGTCGCTGACTTGCCCCCCAACCAACGAAGTCAAGCGGCCCATCACTTGAGACCCAAGGTGTGACTCCAACGTCTCACGGCCAAAGAGGATGTCCAGCTTCTCCGCGTCGGTCGGTGCATTGCGGGCGGCGACGATCCGGGCAGCGGTGAAATTCGACTCGAACCGTTCTCTCAGCTCATCGACTCGACCGATGAGATCGCAGCGACCGAGATCGTGGAGCAGCGCTCCAACAAGTTCGTCGCCGTCGAGTGTCGCCGAGTTGTAGTACCAAAAGTCCCCATCACGGATTGAGCGCTGGGCCACGCGACTCTCATCTGGGTCCGCCACGGAATACGTCTCGAGCCGGGTGCATGGAACCAAACCGAGTTCCCACTCTGCCTCGCTGAGCTCCAGCGTGAGCCAGGGAAAGCGCGATGCAAGTCTGACGGCCTCCGTCGACGGTTCGAAATCAGTAGCAAAACTATCGGCAGAATGTTTCGCGCCATCCTCAACCTCCCATGCTTCTTCAAGAATGGCTCGGTCATCCGAGCTGGCGATGACCAGGACTGGCCGCCCTAGAGCGCGAATGCTGATCGGCACGGGATCCGGCGCAAGAATGACCTCCTCATACGGATGAAGGCCCCAGGCTCCGTCGACGGTCGCGGGCAATCGTGCTGCTCGCGAAGCGCCATGTCGAGCTGCCTCCAACGCGAGAAGAACAGCATTGGGCGGCTGGGACGCAAGATGAAGCTCAAAGGCATGCTCCAGCACGATGGACGACATGGATGCCCAATCCCAAGGGGCGTCATACGCTCTTGAAGTCGTTTCGTCGAGATCCGTTACGGGCAACAGCCTGTCGGCGGTTGCGATCCCTGAACCCACACAGAATCGAAGCGGGTGTATCCCAAGTGATGAGTCAAGTACTCCATGATCCTCGAGCACCGAAACCTCAGGAGCCGGCACGTGAGTCGTCGGGTAACTCCCAGGAGTTGTCGCGTGCCAGGCAGCCCAATTCGGAGGGGCCGGGGCAAGCCGGACGACCTCCTTGGTGAACACAGCAGCCGCTTGTTCGCTAAGCTCTTCGACAATTCGTAGTGGTCGAACCGTCGGATGATCCCTGACCCTTGCATAGCCATCGCGCGGGAACGAGCCGCTGTGGCCCCGTCTGCCCATGAACACTCGGACGGCTTCATCCCGCGTGTCCCTGACAGGGAATTCCTCCCGATTCCAGTCAAATGGCTCCGCCCGTTCAGCACCTTTCACCGGCAGGTCCACGACACCCATGGCGCGGAGGTGGGCAAGCGTCGACAAGTGGAAATCCACGTCAACGGCAACATCCGGATCGCTCTCCCGGTTGACTACAGGCCCTGGCAGCAAGACGTCAGGAACTCCGCGGAAGTCCCCAGACACTGTCTTGACGAATAGCACGCGGATATTCGATCTGGAGAGGACCGATCTGAACTCATCGACACTAGTTTCGGACGCGATACGCCAGAACTCACGCCAGCGTTCCTCGGACTTCCTGTCCCATTCACTCTCAACGAACGCTGAGAATGCTGCGAGGGCTCCAGCGGGCCGAATACCGAACGCTTCCAGAACCAGGGCAGCACTTGGGTTCTTAGCCACCTCCGGGTGCACAATCATCGAGTCAGGGGTACCTGAATCTCCAGACTTCAGAAAGACTCTCTGACTATCTAGCGCCAAAACCGACAACGAGTCTGCCGCGAGGACACACGGAAGGCTTCTCAGACGAGATGCCTCATCTGGAAACGACTTCGTCCACTCGCCGTCGCCCCCAAGAGTAGCGACAACGCCAAGGGCGTCAATCGAGGCCTGAACCGTTGAGTGCTCCATCATCCAGTCGAACCAGCGTCTCAGCGATTCAGCCTCGCAGCCTTCAAGCTCCTTCAACCGGCGCCGGGACTGGTCGTCGAAGCTGTCTCGGTGTGCCCAGCCCTTTCGGTCGCAAGATGCTGACGCGTACCATCGTTCGACCGCAGCATCGGGCGCCTTGGCTGGAGGTATTCGAAGACTTGCGGGGTCTCGCAGTTCGCCATCCACGTCGGGAGCGATTTTTCGGCCCCGTGCGATCCGGTAGATCTCGGTTACAAGTATCCGATCGAAGTCCGTAGCAGTGTCGAGCCGACCTGGGGCCGGGAGCGCGGAAAGCCCCCTGCCCGGACTGTCCGCTGATGCGAGCTCCGAAAGTGAATCGACCACCAGCTCGGCGGCGACGGCGAACAGCTCTTCGTTGTAGATGCCGCCAAGGAGCCCCAAGCGGGAGTCATCGGACTTCCAAGGCGCATTGAGGAGGCCACGCAGAGACATCGACCATTGTGTTGGGAAATAGAGCCAGATCTCGCCTCTACGGTCGCCCGAAGCGGGTAATGCCCACGACAAAGTGACGTGGTCTCGGCGCACCAAGAGCCCAGCGTCCTCTTTTGCCGGCAGGCTTGGCTCATACGAGCGGCGCTCAAAGACTGTCCATTCGGTCAGCTCGTCCCCATGTTCGAGTATCAAGCAGTTTCCCGACCGCTCGGCAGATGTCTCCGTCGATCGTCCGTCCACCGTAATTGTCAGCCGGTTGAGCGATGGAGAGAACAGCAAGACCCGAGGGTCAACAGTCTCGAGCTGAGCCAGCGCTGCCTGAAGCGCACTATCGTCGCGGAGATCAACCCTGATCACGGTTGAGGCCCACTCGCGCATGGCAGCGACGACCTCGTCGACGCTTGCTACCTCCGAGTACGACCGCTCACTTGGGATTCGAAGGAGAGGAACCCCTGCGGCGGGGTCTAAACCAAGCGCGACGAGCGCCTTTTCGTTGGCCCTAAGGTCGAACCCGAAGCTCCCCGACGTGCTAAGGAGATCGACGTTGTCGCTGAGCGCGACAAGAGAACGAAAACCGAGGCCGAACTGCCCGATCTTGCCCTCGTCTTTGGCACTCTCGTACTCGCCAGTGATCCCGTCGATACCTTCAAGGTCGAAGGGCTCACCGCTATTGGCGCAGTAAAGCCGTCGGCCGACAAGCGCCACCTCGACGCGACCTTCGGGTCCCTCCAGCTGATCGATCGCGTTTTGGATGAGTTCAACAAGCTGGCGCCCCGAATACCCACCCTCTGCCCGAACTCGTTCACCACGCGCTTCAGACGTCAACCGTCGCGGCGACCGTGCGTATACGTCGAGGCTCTCAGCGCGAACCTCTCGCACATACTCTTGGAAGTTGGTCATCGAGAAGGTCCTGGTCTTTGGCGGCCGCCAGCCCTGAGGGTGCTGTAGATCCAGCGATATTCAGTGCGTGGCCCCGGTCCACGAACACGATGCGGCTGCATGCAGTCGAAGTGCATCGGGATACCCCAGGTCCGGAACATGGTCAGGCCCGGCACCTAGGTCGCCGAGCCAGCTACCAGCTGCATGAGCTCGGTGTAATTCGTGACGACGTCGTACTGAACTGACGCGTCGTTCCTCGCGTTCAGCGACTCGAAGAACTTACGTGCGCATTCGATCTTCGCCCCTTCCGCCCCCTTCAGCTGAAGAGTGGACAAGGAGCCCTTTGTCTCCGCCACAAAATAGACGTGCTTCACTGAGCCCTCCTGAAACGCGATGGCCCAGTCAGGGTTGTAGTCGCCTACCGGAGTCGGGATGAAGAACCCCCGGGGGAGCTTGGCGTAGACGGCGACCTCTGTACTGGTGTCAAGCTCCGTCACGAACGAGCGCTCGACCTTCGAGTCGGTGACCACGTAGTCGTATATGTGCTTCTCGAGCCTCTTCCCAGCATTGGCGAAGTCCTGCTTTGTCTGGTTCTCCGTGAAGATGGCCGCATCGTGCTGGTCGGCCAGGGTGTCGTAGGTCAGGTGCTCGACGATGACGGTCGCCTTCTGCTCGTTGATGAGGCGCGCCGCTTCGGTGATGAACTGCTCTGGATTCTGCCTGTACTTGCGGAACGTGCCTGGCTGCACCCCCTGCAACACGGAACAGGCAGTACGGCGGGTCAGCTTGGTCTTCTCCGTGATCTCGCCGAGAAGGTCATACTGCACCTGTGACGATGCCGTCTCGGTCTCGGTGTGGGTCGTCGTTGCGCTCACGGAAAATGCCTCGCCCTTCGCAAGAGCCTCGGCCTCCAACTCATCGGACTGCTCGCCTGCCTGGACCACGTACTGGAGTGGAGAGACGTGCAGATGCTTGTCAAGCGCCCCAATGCACTTCCCGGTCAGTTCATTCGAGTCGAACTCGACCTGATAAACGGCCTTGCGGTTGATCCGGCCCCACAGTTCTTGGAATTCCTTCTTGGCGAAGTTCTTCTCGTTGAGCGGGATCTGCTTGGGCTTGCGTCCATCAGTTGGTACCGGAATATCTAGGTCAAGCGAGTCGATGAGCTCCGCAACCTGATGGTGGAACTTCTCCAGGCCTGCCGGCATCTCGGGCACATCGGTATCTGCTCGGTCGAGCCACTTGTCGGTGAGATGCTGCTCGTAGTCGATGAACTCGTTGACGATCAGCCAGTGGTGCAACTGTTTGGCCTCGTCCAGGGAGATTGCAGTCTCCTCCTCCGGCGCGTCAGGCAGTTTGAGCAACTTCCCCGCAAAGAAGTCAACCGTCGCCTTCCGGGGGCGCCCCGACAACGACTCGGCAATCTCCTTTTGCAGCCCGTCCACAAAGGTGGTGTAGGACTCGTCGGTTACAACCGTCAGCTCGTTGATTTCGTGGACGGTTGACGAGTTGTCCATTCGGTCGCCATGCTGGTCAACGGCGATGCGCAGCCCGCGTCCGATCTCCTGGCGACGCGACACCGTGTTGTCGCTCTTCTTGAGCATGCCCATAGCAAATACGTTGGGGTTATCCCAGCCCTCTCGAAGCGCCGAGTGAGAGAAGATGAAGCGCACCGGCTCGTCGAACGACAGGAGCCGTTCCTTGTTCTTCAAGATCAGGTCGTAGGCCGCCGAGTCTGGCGAATGTCCTTTGTCATCACCACGCCCGGAAACCTTCGGATCGACCAGACGCTTCGTCTTCTTGTCCACGGCGAAGTAGCCCTCGTGGACCGTACGCACCTCGTCACGTTGCAGGTAAGCCCGGTACCGCTCAGCTGCGCTATCGAGCACCAGCTCAGCCAATAGTTCTTCGACAGCAGCTTGGTACTCCTCTTCGAAGACTCGGGCGTAGTCGCCCAGGGTGTCATCACGGTCGTAGTCGCGGTACTTGGCCACCTCATCGATGAAGAACAGCGATAGCACCTTCACGCCTTGCGCAAACAGCTCGCGCTCCTTGTCGAGGTGGGCTCGGATCACCTCTCGAATTTGGATACGGCGCTTTGATTCCTCAGTGACGTCACGGTCTGCGAGCTGCCCGGCGACAACCACGTCGCCGTTGCTCATCTCGATGACGTCGCGGTTTGCGTCGATGTCAACGACGAAAAGGTCCTTGTATGCCTCGATACCCCCCGAGACATCGTGAAGGTTCGCTCCAACATCGAGCCGTTTGACCTGCCGCCTGATCGGTCCGGCCTTCGTCTGCACCTCCATCTCGACTCGCGCCCTGGGTTTACCCCGTCTGGCGATTTCGATGGCATCGACATAGAGGTACGCAGTGCTGCCGGCCAGCCCCTTGACGGTGATGCCTCGAACAGCGATCTTCTTGACAAGCTTCTGGTTGTAGGCATCCAGGGCATCGAGCCGATGAACTTTGTTGTGCTCCACCTTGTGGGTTGCCGAGTAACGCAGCACCATGAGCGCGTTGAAGTTCGCGAGCGACTCAAGCGACTTGGCAGCGCCGATCTTCTGTGGCTCGTCGATGATCACGATCGGGCGGTTAGCGCGGATGACGTCGATAGGCCGACGCGACTGGAAGTCGTCGAGCTCGTCGTAAATGCGACGGTTGTCCTTACTGGCAGAATTGAAGGCTTGGATGTTAATGATCATCACCTGTACGCCGGCATCCGAGCTAAACCGCTCCAGCTCGTGGAGTTGCGAGGAGTTATAGATGAACGATCGAGGCTTAGTCCCATAGTGCTGCTGGAAGTGCTCGGCTGTGATATCGAAGGACTTCTTGACCCCTTCACGAATGGCGACGCTTGGCACGACGACGATGAACTTGCTCCAGCCATACCGCTTGTTCAACTCCATGATCGTCTTGATGTAGACGTAGGTCTTCCCAGTCCCAGTCTCCATCTCGACATCGAGGTTCGGCGCACTTGCCCCCGCCTTGCTGCGCTCGAGCTTGGGTGACAACGGGAGGCTTTGGCTTCGTTGGACAGCGTGGATGTTCTGCAGAAGCTGTGCCGCATTGAGCATGACCTGGGCGTTTCGGAGACCGGAATCTTCGGTCGCTGAAACCGCAAGCATCTGCTGGGTCGCCGTCGGCTTACGTCCGGGGTCAATCCGGTAAGAGATTCCGTCGTGCCTTGGTTGCCCCGCGAAGCAGTCGGCTACTGCGTCAACAGCCGCTGTCTGGAATCCCTGAACCTTGAATTGGAACTTCATCCGCTCAGATCGCCTTTAGATCCGTGCTGGGCGAGACCTCTGCGAAGATCTGTTCGGCGTTGATGCGGTCGGCGTCGGACCTGAACCCCGAATTTCGAAACACCGCCCGCAACGGTTCACGCTTGGCGATCTCTCGGACGAGAGGAGGAGTCAGCTGGTCTCCGAAGCACGCGACCAGCGCTCCATCCTCGACGACGAACACCTCGTGCGCGGCGATCTGCTCGACCGAGATCGGCATAGTTAGCTCAAGACCCCAATCCAAAAGGACCTGGAACAGCAAGTCATCGCCAGTCCGGTCAGGTTTCACGTTGCCGGTCTGGAAGTCGAGGCGATCCTGGGTCAACACGTCCGGCGAACTCAACACATCTGCCATATTGGTGGTGTCGATCTGGAACGATCGAAAACCTCCATCGAATCGAGCCGCTTCAACAACTGAGGGCGATATCGCTGCTGCTGCTCTGCGGATGCGGTCGCGGCACAGATGGGCGATAGTCTCGTACCCAGATCCGTCTTCCTCAAACGGCTCAGGATACTGAACCGATATGAACCGGCGTTGGCCGCCATCATCCGCGTTCGACTGCAAGACGGCTTCCGCCGATGTTCCGGAGCCGGCGAAGAAGTCCATCACCAAGGAGTCTTCGTCACAGGCGATCTGAATCAACCTTTGAATCAACCCGACCGGTTTGGGTGTTACGAAGAAGTTCTCGCCCGCCGCGGCCTCCATGCGCTTGTGGAACTGCTGCTTGGCATTCCGAGTGCTGCCGACTTCCCGCCAGTGCCAATAGGTCTGCGGAATTACTCCGTCACGGACGTCCGCCAAGAACCGCTTGATACCTGGCCGCACTGAGCCGTCACCCCACCAGATTCGTCCGTCTTCATCCAGTTCGTCGAACTTCTTTCGATTCACCCGCCAGTAGTTCCCTGGTGGAGGCCCTTCAATCACGCGCCCGGCGGGCGTGGTGATTGGGTACACGCCCTGCTCATAGCGATTTCGAGCCGCTAGGTCCCCAAGGAGCCACGGACCACGAGGGTCGTCGTCCGGATTCTTGTATCGAGCAACCATCTCTTCAGTCCGGGGAAGGAGGTTAGGACGCCATATCTCAGCGTCTCGTGCAACTAGCACTACATACTCATGGTCTTCACTCAAGTGCCGCGCCGAGTTCTTTGGACTATCCATCTTGTGCCAGACGATGGTGGCTATGTAGTTGCCAGCACCGAAAATTTCTGCGAGCAATAGACGAAGCGACGCGATCTCGTGGTCGTCAATCGAGACTGCAAGAAGCCCGTCCGCCGATAGCAGACTTCTCGCCAACTTCAGGCGTGGATACATCATGCTCAGCCAGTCTGAGTGGTACCGACCATTCGTCTCTGGGTTCGCGACGAGCCGACCTCCCGACTCATCGGACTGCCCAGTCCTTCTGAGGTAGTCCTCCGTTGTCTCGGCGAAATCATCGTTGTAGACGAAGTCGTTGCCGGTGTTGTACGGCGGATCGATGTAGATCAGTTTGACCTTGCCGAGGTACGACTCCTGGAGGAGCTTCAAGGCGTCCAGATTGTCTCCCTCGACGAACAGGTTCTGGGTATTGTCGAAGTCCACCGACTCGTCGCGAACTGGACGCAACGTTTTGGCGACTGGCGCATTTGCGGCGAAGAGAGCCTCGCGCTTGCCAGGCCAGTCGATTTGGTAGCGCTCTTTCGGACCGTCGACGACTTGGTCAGACAACTCCTGTCGGAGCAGATCGAAGTCGACAGCCCGTATCAGGGTGCCATCGCCATCAACGCTCTCGGTGATGGCAGTCGGGAACAGCTCGGCGATCTTGCCGACGTTCTGTTCAGTCAAATCGGGCGAGTGCATTTTCAGCTTGTCCACTGAGGGTCCTTGATGTTCGGCTGAGAGAGTGGCGAGTTGACGAGCTCGTTAAGCGCTGCAGCTTGAGCGTGCAGCTGGCGACGTAGCTGGACCTTCCGATTGAACTGCACTTCGGTGCGCAGTTTCCGCTCCAGACCAGAAATCTCCCGCTGCAGGTTCTGAGCCTGACTTAGCCGGTCTGACGCGTCCGAGAGAGACTCGTCGATCCGAGCCGAGAAGGGCAGCATCTGTGAAACCAGGCCCCTAAAGAGGGTCTGAAGATCCAGTGCAGTCGGCAGAGGTGAGCGATCTGCGGGCTCGGAAATCCAGGCGCTTGTGAAGTAACCACTGAGCTTCGGTTTGCTGCTGCCAAGGTCCTTGTAACACGCGGTCATCCTCGTCTGAGGCTGGTCTCGATACATGCGGCTGATTTCAATGATGACCGGATATTGCACGGTCTTGTCGAATGCGTTGAGTACTGCATCGCTGACATTGTCACCCTTCGCCTCGATTTCAAATACCTGTATCTCCGGAACCGCATCGTCGCCCGAAAGCTGGATCGTCTCTTCGGCGAGTTTGTACGCCCACCTGATGCGGCGCACTTCGGAAACAAACAGATCCCGCATCTTGGGGCTGATTCCCTGATCGTAGAACTTGCTCTTCGGCACTATCCGGCCATACTTGGCGCGGGACGGCCACCGAAATAGCACGGCGTCAGTCATTTGCTCGGCCCATCCTTTGGGTCCGCCACGATCGCGAGGAAGGCGATCAGCTCGAAGTCGTTGAGTCCTTGGATTGTCTGGGTCAACGCGGAGGTGTGGCCACCGCTGAAGAGGCTGTCGATGTCATGCTCTTCGGCGACGTCGATCAACGATTTGATCGCCGCAGTAAGTAGGTCGGAGTAGTGACGCATGTCGGCGCCTTCATCGGTCGCATCGTTGAACAGCCGGCAAACGTCGAGGACTGGCTCGTTGCGCGACCGGCAACCCGACCGGATCAGATCGAGAAGGTGCTTAACCTCCGCATGGTCAGCGATGACCTCGCCCTGGTGGTCAAGATAGATGAGGTAGTGGGGGTGCAGGCGGTTTCCCCGGTTGATGGCCTGGTCGGCATTGACGTTGCGAAGAGCGAAGAGCACCCCTTGGTGAAGCCCCCCCTCAGGTTGAGCAGGGACCACTGCATGCAGCCCTTTGGGAGCGGCGGCAAGATCGCCATACTCCTTCACGTAGCTGACCAGGTCCATACGGAAGTCGTTGAGCCCGAGGTCGGTAATCGACACCCCCGCCTTGACGTCCTCTAGCTCGATCACCTCGTCCTGCAGCTTCCGGAGCTGCTCCCTCCGGAAGGCGGTGTCGCTTGATTCTTGGGTGAGCACGTTGTCGTCAGCGGTCGCTGCAAGGTCGGCGATGACCATGCGGCTCTCGACGCGCTCTTTGAGGTTGATGTAATCGTCCAGGGAGATGTCCGGCCAGAAGTTCACCAGCTGGATCTGTGCATTGGTCGAGCCGATACGGTCAATCCGCCCGAATCGTTGAACGATTCGGACCGGGTTCCAGTGGATGTCGTAGTTGATGAGGTAGTCGCAGTCCTGGAGGTTCTGGCCCTCGCTGATGCAGTCGGTGCCGATCAGAACATCGATCTCCCGTTCTTCGTCCGGGATGAGGAGCTGTCGTGATTTCGACTCTGGGGAGAACAGCGTGAGCGCCTCCTGATACCCAAAGCCCTTGCCCAGTGTGGTTAGCGGGTTGCCCTGACCTGTCACCACCGCCGTGTTCACACCGGCATCGACGAGTTCCGGGCTGAGCTCTCGGTACAGGTAGTTGGCGGTGTCGGCGAAGGCCGAGAAGATCAACACTTTCCGATTTCCGGGGTTGATCGGGTCGGCCTGTTTGTCTCGGACCCGACGAATCAGCGATTGCAGCTTGAGGTCGTGCTCGGGAGCGATCGGTCGGATGCCAGCGATGAGCCCTGCGATGACGGCCGCATCGTGGTCGAGATCACGGCGGAACGACTCAACGTCCATGTCGGCAAGGTCGATCTTGACCTTGTTCCCCACCGTGCCGCCAGCTGGCATGTCGTAGTCATCGTCGTCAGTGTCGGATTCACCGAACGCCGCGGCGAGGTCGGCTACCTGGCCGTCATGATCGGTAACGGTCAGGATTGTCTGGGCCACGGTGTTTTCGAGACGTCCAAGCGTGAGACGGAACGCCTCGACAGAACTCTCGAGGCGCTTTAAGAGATTCACCGTCATGAGCTTCTGAATGCCAACCTCACGGCTGGCCTGCCCCAAGTTCGACACCTCACCGCCGACGACATTTTGCCCGGCCCCTGTGTTCCCGTACAGCTCCTCGTACTTTGCGAGACGGCTTGGGAAGACGTAGGCCAGCGGGGCGTACACGGCGAGCTTCAGGGATGAGAGCTGATCGAAGAGTTCGTTGAACGACGGCACATCGGGCAGGTCAGTGAGGGGGGAACGCACGGAGATTGGCCGGAGCCGATCGGGGAATGCCCCGATCTCGCTGGTGTCGTAGAACGCCTGGATGTGCTTGCGAGAGCGAGCGATCGTCACCGCATCGAGCAGCTCTAAGAAATCGAAGTCGAGCCGGCCGAGGATGGCGTCGGCGGTGCGTTCCTCAGCAGGCAGGCTGGACCACTCATTGAACACCCGCTGCGCCTGGCGAAACACCTCCTCAACGCTCGAGGAAAGGTTGAGCTTGTCTGCGAGCCCTTGCGAGTCGCCCTCATAGGCGAGGGCAAGTTGATTGCGAAGGTCGGTGAAGTGGTTGTTCACCGGCGTCGCCGACAGCATCAACACCTTGGTCTTGACCCCCTGCTGCATGACCTGCCGCATCAGACGTTGGTAGCGAGTCTCCTTCTCCGTGCTGAAGTCAGCGTTACGGAAGTTGTGCGACTCATCGATGACGACGAGGTCGTAGTTGCCCCAATTGACCCGATCCAGCTGCATGCCAAGCGACTCTCCCCGCTTGCGAGACAGGTCGGTATGGGCGAGCACGTCGTAGTTGAACCGATCAGAAGCGAACTCGTTGGTCGTCAGGTTCGCGTTGTAGTTGGTCCAGTTCTCAGCGAGCTTCTTGGGAGCCAGGACGAGGACCGACTTGTTGCGCAGCTCGTAGTACTTGATTACCGCAAGGGCGGTGAAGGTCTTCCCGAGGCCCACACTGTCGGCGAGGATGCAACCGTTGAAGCTCTCCAGCTTGTTGATCACGCCCGTTGCAGCGTCGTGTTGGAAGTTGTAGAGCGCCTTCCAGATGGCTGTGTCCTGGTATCCCGTGAGGTCGTTGGGGAGAACATCCTCGTTGATGTCGTCGAGGAAGTCTGCGAAGAGGTTGTAGAGGATCAGGAAGTAGATCCGCGCCGGCGAGTTCTCGGCGTACACGGAAGCGATGTGATCGTGGACGGCGTCGGTGACGTCCTGAAGTTGGTCGGGGTTGTTCCAGATCTCATCAAAGAGTTGGACGTACTGCGCCGCGTTTGGTGCTTCGTCAACCTTGGTGACCATGTTGGACACCGCATCGCCGCGCTCGTAGCCGAGGTCTGCTGAGGTGAAGCCGTGGAGCGGCAGATACGCCGCCCGATCGTCGACGGTTGCGAACTGCTGCATGGGTGCGCCCGTCGTGTTCGATCGGAACC
>MTKZ01038121.1_pt1 | contig 18057 bp, 14 predicted proteins | sample 1042781 | NCBI WGS metagenome assembly MTKZ01 (sample SAMN06212207, study PRJNA360539) | anaerobic digester metagenome | biome: Wastewater treatment plant; material: sludge; isolation source: anaerobic digester fed with sludge from wastewater treatment plant | place: Denmark: WWTP Viborg ... | reverse complement strand
CGGAACGGGGTGGCGCTGAAGGGCCCCATCACGACGCCAATCGGCAAGGGGTTCCGGAGCGTCAACGTGGCTCTTCGGCAGGAGTTGGGTCTCTACGCCTGCCTGCGCCCCTGCAAGTATTATCCGGGCATCCGCCCCAAGTACGAGAACGTTGACATTGTCATCGTCCGCGAAAACACCGAGGACCTGTACGCGGGCGTGGAATGGGACCGCGGCGCGGACGAGGCGAACGCGATCATCAAAATGGGCGGCGGCAAGATTGCCCCGAACTCGGCCATCTCGGTGAAGCCGATCAGCTACGAAGGCAGCGCGCGGATCGCGAAGTTCGCGTTCGAATACGCCGTGAAGAACGGGCGCAAGAAAGTCACCGCCATCGCGAAAGCGAACATCATGAAGTTCACGGACGGGCTGTTCTACGAGGCCGCCCGCGACATTGCGAAGCTCTACGACGGGCAGATCGAGTACGAAGAGCGCCTGATTGACAACATGTGCATGCAGCTCGTCCAGAAGCCGGAGTTGTACGATGTTCTCCTGACCGAGAATCTGTATGGAGACATCATCTCCGATCTGGCCGCGGGGCTGGTGGGCGGACTCGGCGTGGCGCCGGGGGCGAACATCGGCGCGGGCGGCGCGGTCTTCGAGCCGACGCACGGCAGCGCGCCGCGCTACAAGGGGCAGAACAGGGTGAACCCCACGGCGCTCATTTTGTCGGGCATGCTGATGCTGAGGCATATCGGAGAGGAACATGCCGCACTTCGTCTCGAAAAAGCAGTTGCGGCCGTGATTGCCGAAGGCAGGAGCGTAACCTACGACATGAAGCCGCATCGCGATGACCCGGCGGCGGTCGGGACGTCGGAGATGGCGGACGCTATCATTGAGAAATTGAGGGAAACCCCTTAAGAGAAGTGCCTCGCCCACGCGGCGGGGCTGGAGACGGGAGTCAGGAAATGAGCAGAGTGTACAACTTCAGCGCGGGGCCGGCTGTTCTGCCGGAGGAAGTCCTTAAGATTGCCGGCGAGGAGATTCTCGACTGGCATGGCAGCGGAATGTCGGTGATGGAGATGAGCCATCGCGGCAAGGAGTTCATTGGCATCGCGGCGGAGGCGGAAGCCGACCTGCGCGAGCTTCTGAAGATTCCGGACAACTACAAGGTGCTGTTCCTGCAGGGGGGCGCGACGGGTCAGTTCGCCGCCGTGCCGATGAACCTGCTTCGGGGCAAGACGTCGGCCGACTACGTTCATACGGGGCAGTGGGCCAAAAAGGCCATCGCCGAGGCGAAGAAGTACTGCGCGGTGAACGTCGCCGCGTCGAGCGAGGATGAGAGCTTCACCTACGCTCCGCCGATGGACACCTGGCAGCTCTCGAAGGATGCCGCCTACGTCCATTACACCGCCAACGAGACGATTGGCGGCGTGGAGTATCACTGGGTTCCGGAGACGGGCGGTGTGCCGCTCGCGTGCGACATGAGTTCGGACTTCCTGTCGCGCCCGGTGGATGTCTCGAAGTTCGGCGTCATATACGCGGGAGCTCAGAAGAACGTTGCGCCGGCGGGGCTGACCATCGTGATCGTCCGCGAGGACCTGATGGGCGATCCGATTCCGTGCACGCCTACGCTCTTCTGCTACAAAACGCAGGCCGAGAACGACTCGATGTACAACACCCCGCCCTGCTGGACGATCTATGTGGCGGGGCTGGTGTTCAAGCGGCTCAAGAAGCTCGGCGGGCTGGCGGAGATGGAGAAGGTCAACATCCGCAAGTCGCAGGCGCTCTACGACCTGATCGATGCGAGCGCGCTGTACCGTTCGCCGGTTCGGAAGTCCGACCGCTCGCGCATGAACATCCCGTTCACGCTTGCCAGAGACGGGCTCGACGAGCAGTTCCTGAAAGAGGCGAAGGAGAACGGGCTGATTCAGCTCAAGGGCCACCGCTCGGTCGGCGGCATGCGCGCGTCCCTGTACAACGCGATGCCGGAGGCTGCGGTCAAGGCGCTCTGCGACTTCATGCGCGATTTCGAGAAGCGCAACGGCTGACGCGCGGCCCTGAGACTGCGGCGAGGTGGTATCTTGCCTGTTATCCGGACGTCTGAGAAAGCTATGGGAGACGGGAACCGCCCGGACTGGTGCAGCGTAACCAGCGCCGGGGTCTTCTGGGTGCCGAAGGAAGGCGGGCGGTTCGACTGCCACTATCACGACTGCGATGAATACTGGCTTATCTTCGAGGGCCGTGCGAAGGTGATGACCGAAGGGTCGGTTGCCTACGTCAAGCGCGGCGACATCGTCTGCACAAAGCGCGGCGACGAACACGACGTGCTCGAGGTGTACGAAGACCTGGTCAGCTTCTGGTTCGAGGACGCGACCCCGGAGGGAGGCCGCGTGGGGCATTTGCATCGAGATGAGGCGAAAAGCCAGGGGCATGCGGTTCCGGGCCTGCCGCTTCCGGAGGACTTCCCGCTGTGACCAGGCCGCTGCGTTTCATTCAGATCGGAGTCGGAGGTTTCGGGCACTGGTGGAGGCATGCGTTTCTGCCCAACCTTCGCGAGAAGGGGCTGGCGGAGGCCGCCGCCGCAGTGGACATCAACGCAGACCTTCTGCCGGAGGCCGGCGCATCGCTCGGCCTTCCGCCGGAGCGGCTCTACACCAGCGCGAAGCAGGCGTTCGACGAGACTGAGGCCGACTTCGCCGTCATCGTCGTTCCCCCCGCGTTTCACGAAGAGATGGTGGAACTGGCCATCGGTCACGGCTGCCATATCCTCTCCGAGAAGCCGATCGCCGATTCGATGGCAGCCTGCAGCCGCATCTACCACCGCGTGAAGGCCTCCGGGCTGAAGATGGCGGTTACGATGAGCCACCGCTTCGACGCCGACAAACAGTCGCTTCAGCGGGAGATCGAAAGCGGACGGTACGGGCGGCTGAACTACCTTGTCCATCGCTTCACCTGCAACTGCCGCAAGTTCGGGTCGTGGGGCAGATTCCGTCACGAGATCCCCGACCCGTTGCTGGTGGAGGGGACGGTGCATCACTTCGACATCCACCGGGCGATAGCGGGGAGCAACGCCAAGACCGTGTACGCCAGCACCTGGAATCCGCCTTGGGGCGAGTACGCGGGAGACTCGACAGGGCTGGTGATCATCGAGATGGAGAACGGGGTGCGCTGCCTGTACGAGGGCGCCAAAGCGAATGCCACGACGCTCAATGGCTGGGGCGGAGACTATCTGCGCGCGGAGTGCGAGGACGCGACGCTGGAACTCGACAACCGCTGGCTGCGCGTTCTGCGCAGCGGCGCCGCGCCCCGTCCGCTGGTGACCGACCTTGCCCTGCGGGAGCAGCCGCTGTGGATGAACGCCTGGCTTGCGGAGATGTTCTGCCGGTGGGTGAACGGCGAGACGGCCGGGCATCCGACCTGCCTGGAGGACAACATTCAGTGCGCGGCGCTGCTGTTCGCGGCGGTCGAATCGGCGCACACGGGCGCGGTCGTGGACGTACAGGAGTATCTGCGCAGGCATATCGCGTCAGCCGGGTAGCGCCGGGCGGTTCGTCGCAGCGCCGCGGGTGATTCCACTTGCGGACATAGGGTATATTCCAGAGGGTTTGTATTCTGCCCGCGCCGGGGAGGGGGCCGGGCGGATTTTTTGACAGGGGCTAACGATAACACGATGCAGAAGCGAAAGATCGCTGACGGAATCTACTGGATGGGCGCGCTCGATTGGGACAGGAGGCTCTTTGACTCGCTCATTCCGTTGCCGGACGGCACGTCGTACAACGCCTATCTGGTTCAGGGCAGCGACAAGACCGCTCTGCTCGATGCCGTTGACCCGCCCATGGCGGACAGGCTGCTGGCGCAGCTCGAAGACGTGCCGAAGGTTGACTACGTCGTCTCGCACCACGCCGAGCAGGATCACTCGGGCACGATTCCGCTGCTGCTCGAGCGCTATCCCGAAGCAAGAGTCATCGGCACATCCAAGAACAAAGCGATGCTCTACGACCTGCTCAGGGTTCCGGAAGAGCGGTTCGTGGCCGTCGAGGACGGCGAGACGCTGCCGCTCGGGGGCAGGACGCTGAAGTTCATCCACACGCCCTGGGTGCACTGGCCGGAGACGATGGTGAGCTACCTGGAAGAGGAGCGTATTCTGTTCAGTTGCGACTTCTACGGCTCGCATATCGCCGCAAGCGATCTGTTCGTCACCGATCAGCCGCGCGTTTACGAAGCGGCGAAGCGCTATTTCGCCGAGATCATGATGCCCTACCGGGGCATGATCGCGAAGAACATCGAGAAGCTCGAGCCGTACGACATCCGGATGATCGCCCCCAGCCACGGGCAGGTCTACGATGACCCGGCGTGGATCCGGGATGCTTACCGGGAGTGGGTGATGGGGCCGCCGCGGAACCTGGTCGCTCTGCCTTACGTTTCGATGCACGGCAGCACGCAGCAGATGGTGGAGCATCTGACGAACGCCCTTGTGGGGCATGGAGTGCGGGTGGAGCCTTTCAACCTTGCCGTCACGGACCCTGGGAAGCTCGCGATGGCGCTGGTTGATGCCGCGACGATTGTCGTGGGCACCCCGACGGTTCTGGCCGGCCCGCATCCGCTGGCTGCCAATGCCGTCTTTCTGGCGAACGCCTTGAGGCCGAAGGCTCAGTTTCTTGCCATAATCGGCTCTTATCAGTGGGGCGGGAAAGCGGTGGACACGCTTGCGGGGATGGTTTCGAATATCAGGGCGGAGTTGCTTGGTTCGGTCATGAGCCGGGGACTGCCGCTCGAGAGTGACTTCAGGGCGCTAAACGAGCTCGCGGCGCTCATCGCGGAGAAGCACAGGGAGCTCAATCTTACGTAAAGGACGGGGAACACGGGCCCGCGGCCTGCCAGCCGCCACAGCCCGCCTGACCCCGGCCAATCCACAGGAAAGGGTATTAGCAGTGTATTGTTTTCAGTGCCAGGAGACAGCCAGGAACGAGGGCTGCAGCATCAGGGGAATTTGCGGCAAGGCGCCGGAGACCGCCGATCTACAGGACCTGCTCATCTATGTGTGCAAGGGCATTTCGGTGTACGGCACCCGGCTCGGCCAGTTTGGCCCGGTTGACAAGAAGTACGGGCGCGCGGTCTGTCAGGGCCTGTTCGTAACCGTCACCAATGTCGCGTGGGACAACGGCGCCATTGTGGGGAATATCCGCGAGGCGCTCGCCGCGAGAGACGCGATTCAGGCGGACTTTCTGGCGGCCTACAAGGCAAAGAACGGGAGCGACTTCGCCGAAGCGCTGCCCGACTGCGCCGCCTGGAGCCCGGCCGATGACGCCGAAATCCTCGCCAAGGCCGCATCCGGCGAGGTGCGCATCACTGCTCAGGAGAACGAGGACGTCCGGTCGCTGCGCGAGCTGCTGATTATCGGGTGCAAGGGGATTGCCGCCTACGCCGAGCATGCCGCCGTGCTGGGACACGAGAAGGCCGAGATCTACGGCTTCATCATGGAAGCACTGGATTCGACGACGAAGGACCATTCGGTTGACGAGATGGTGGGCCTGGTGATGAAGGCAGGCGAGATGTCCGTCGCGACCCTGGCGCTGCTGGACGAAGCGAACACATCCGCCTACGGCAGTCCCGAGATCACCGAAGTGAACCTCGGCGTCCGGAACAACCCGGGTATCCTCATATCCGGGCACGATCTGAAGGACATGGAAGAGCTGCTGAAGCAGACCGAGGGCACGGGCGTGGACGTTTACACGCACGGCGAAATGCTTCCCGCGAACTACTATCCCGCCTTCAAGAAATACGAGCACTTCGTGGGCAACTACGGCGGGTCGTGGTGGCATCAGACCCGTGAGTTCGAGGCGTTCAACGGGCCGATTCTGATGACGACCAACTGCCTGGTTCCGCTCAAGCTCGAGAACACCTATCTCGACCGGCTGTTCACCACCAGCGTGGTCAGCTATCCGGGCGCCACGCACGTTCCGGACCGGGCGGAAGGCGGAGCGAAGGACTTCTCGAAGGTGATCGAGCGGGCGAAGGCCTGCAAGCCGCCCACCGAGCTGGAGACTGGCAAGATCGTGGGAGGGTTCGCGCACAATCAGGTGCTGGCCCTCGCGGACAAGGTGGTGGACGCCGTCAAGTCAGGCGCGATCAAGCGCTTCGTTGTGATGGCCGGCTGCGACGGCAGGAAGAAGGAGCGGCAGTACTTCACGGATGTCGCCGCCGCCCTGCCGAAGGACACAGTGATCCTCACGGCCGGCTGCGCGAAGTATCGCTACAACAAGCTGGAACTCGGGGACATCGGCGGCATTCCGCGCGTCCTGGACGCCGGACAGTGCAACGACTCATACTCGCTGGCGGTGATCGCCCTCAAGCTGAAGGAAGTCTTCGGGCTCGAGGACATCAACGATCTGCCGATCTCATACGACATCGCCTGGTACGAGCAGAAGGCTGTGGCCGTTCTACTGGCGCTGCTCTATCTGGGCGTTAAGGGAATCCGGCTGGGCCCGACCCTTCCCGCTTTCCTTTCGCCGAACGTGGCGAAGGTGCTTGTGGAGAACTTCGACATCAAGCCTATCGGGACGGTCGAGGACGATGTCGCGGCGATGATGGCCGGGAAGTAGCACAGAACCCGGCGCTGTTGTTGTCCGGCCGGAGCAGCAGGTCTGCTCCGGCCGGATTCGTCAGTGGGAGTCCTGAAAGACGGAGTAAGACTCGCCGGGGCCGACAGGCGCCTGCCGGATATCCTTCTCGCAGACCCAGCCCGCGCCTTCGGCAAGCTCGACCTTCCACCAGTGCCCGCCCTGCCCCAGGATGCCGTTCAGTCCGTGGGCGGATACCCTGCCAGCGGAACCCGCGGCGGCAGTCGCCGTCGCCGCGTAGTTCGCGCCGGGGCCCAGCCGCAGCTGAGCATCGTTCTTGAGCGCGATCTGCACGCCTTGCGCGTATCTGTGGCTGCGGACCTCCGGAAGTAGATTGACCATGATGCTGCCGTTCGCGACCGGGCGCTCCGGGCCGTCCGAGGTCTTGTTGACGACGCGCCCGTTAATCCACAGCGTCGAGGAGCCGCCGCCGTCCTGGTTCGTGCCCCATGTAGCCTTAAGCTCGTCCCGGCAGAACGCGCCAAGCTCCGCCATGTTCATCCCCACGCTCACCCCCGGGTCGCGCCCGTCGCAGACGATGAAGAAGGCGTAGCGGTCGTTGTACGCGATGGCGGTTCGGGGGTTGCGGATGAGCAGTCCCCTGTTATCCGTCTCCACAATGCGGCCGTCGCGCAGAAATGTGAAGTTGCCGCCCACGCACGAGTATGCCCTGCGCCAGTCGAGCGGCCGCCGCGTTTCGCAGTCCTTCTCCCAGGTGCTCAGAACCTGCGTAATCGTGACTTTGCCTCCGGGCGAGGCCGCCTTCGCCAGCGCATCGGCGTCGCGCCCCTCGGCCGAGAGCACCACGCAGTCGAACGGGATGGGCGTGGAGCCTTTGCCGTTGCGGACCTCGATCACGGTTCCCCTGGCGGGCAGGCCGGGCGCCGTGAGGCCAACCGGGCCGTTCATCCGCACCAGTGCTTCCACGCCGTTGTCCGATGTCTTCGTCGTGGCGTCGAACTGGGGGGTGTAGAGTACGAGTTCGTTTGTCTGGCGGGGTTCGTTGACGCGGCTGATTTTCAGCTCCGGGCCGTCGTCGCCGAACCGCGCAGCCTGCTCTTCGCGCTTGTGGCTCACGCAGTCGCCGATGAACGTCTCCCGGTCCCGCGTCCACACGAATCCGCTCGTGCCGCCGTACTCGTAGAACCGGTGCGCGTACCATCCGCCCAGAATCTGCCCGCCCGTCTGAACGCCGGTGCGCGGGTTGAAGAAGTCCCCGTTGATCGCCGCGACGGCCTTGTTTCGCCGCTCCCACCGTCCGCTCCAGGTGTTGATCGCTCCGTCATGGCGCTTCACCTGGTCGCGCACGGTCTCGCGCGCGCCGGAAACCGTGCCGCCCGCCACCATGCTGTCAATCGCGCAGTTCGGATTCGCCCGGTCCATCCGCACGACAAACACGTTGTTCGGGTGCGGCAGGGTGAACTTCTGATACTCGAAGCCGTCGCCGATCTGCGTCCACGCAAGGGCGCAGCCGTCAGCGATGGCAAGCGCCCCCACCGCTGCGAAGAGCCCGAGCACCCACTTCAGACGCGACGAAGGAGACGTCCAGCTATAGCTATTCATCAATCTGCGGGTCACGGTTCGGAAATACCCTCCTGTTCGGGAATGAGCGGCCCCGGGCTTTCGCCCTGCCAGTACGAGCCGGTTGTGACGATGTTCAAGCCGCCGTCGCCGCGCCGCAAGGCAACAAGGCAGCTCACTGCGCCGCTGCACAGTTCGGGAATCTCCAGGCCTTCCTCTCCCAGCACGACGAGCGCTGTGGAGAAAGCATCGCAGAACGCGGCATCCCGCGCGGCAACGGCAGCCAGCACGGCGCCCTGGGCGGGGCGGCCCGTTCGCGGGTCAATAATGTGGCCCACAACCTCGCCGTTCCGCACCACGGTCTTCCCGGCGTTGCACGAGACGCCCAGGCTGCTGTCGTAGAGCCAGGTCTCAGCCAGCGCCCGGCCGGGGTCGTACGGATCCGCGACTGCCACGCGCCAGCCCCGGCTGTCGCCATGGGTTCCGATTGCCGTCGCGCTGCTCGTTCCTCCGTGAATCAGGCCCGACAAAACGCCGCACTGCCTGAGAGCCGCGGCCGCGCTGTCGAGGGCCACCCCCTTGCCGACAGCCCCGAAGTCGAGTTCCACGCCGGGCCTGTCGAACGAGACTGTCCAGTCATCCCACCCGAGCTTGATGTGATGCGTCCCGGTGAGCGCGCGCGCCTCCTCGATCTCGGCGTCCGTGCCCGGTTCGCGTTCGCCCGTCAGCCCCCAGGCGCGCAGAAGCGGGCGAACGGTGACGTCGAACGCGCCGCCTGTGGCCCTGCACATAGCGACGATGCCCTCCAGGCCCAGCAGGGCTTCGTGACCGATCCTGACTGGACGCAGTCCCGCGCGCTCGTTGATGTGGTAGGTCAGGCTGGAGGGGAGGAAGGCGCTGTACATCTCTTCGGCGCGCGATATTTCGTCCAGCGCCTCTTCTCCGGCCGCGCGCAGGCGGTGGGGCTCGGCGCCGGCGAGCGCAATCTCGAAGCGCGTCGCCATCGCGTGCCGCGAAACCATCACCAGCCCCCGGTCGTCCATAGCCCGCATCATACCAGAATGGCGCGGCGGGACGCGAAAAAAACCGGGGACCCGTCCGGGCCCCCGGTCTCTGTCAACAGTCTTCTTCCGTCTGCGGCTAGACGATCTTCTTCTTGATCGGATCGAAATTCATCGTCTTGCCCTGCAGCCAGGCCATCTCGGCAAGGCAGACCACCGTCTGCACCTTGGCCGCCAGGTCAATGTTGCAGTTCGGGGTCTCGCCGGTGCGAATGCAGTGGAACCAGTTGCGTTGATGCTCGCTCTGGTTCTCGCCGGGTCCGACGATCTCGACGTCTTCCTGGTCAATCTCATCCACGAACGGGCGCTGCGGCCTGATCTGAACCTTGCCGCCGCCGAAGTAGATGTCGGCCTTCGTTCCGCGAATCAGGTCCTCGGGGCCGGTCTCATTGACGGTCGAGCCGATCAGAATCATCTGCGAGCCGTTCGGGAACTGCACGAGGCACTGAGTCGTGTCGGCCACGTCGCGGTCCGGGGTCGCAATGATCGAGCCGACGGTCATAACCTGCGTCGGGTAGTCCGCGCCGCAGGCGATCATCAGCGGATGCAGCCTGTGCGGGAACAGGTCCGACAGGATGCCGGCGGAATACCGGCGATACTTGCGCCAGCGGAAGTAGTGCTCCGGGTTCCAGGCAATCTTCTTGCCGGTCTTGCCGAGCCACGCGTCCCAGTCGAGGTTCACGCCCGGTTTGGCGTCGCCGTCAATGCCATAGTTCCACTCGCCACTCGGGTTGTTGCGGCAGTACCCGCCCTGGCTCAGGACGACCTTGCCGATCTTGCCCTTCTTGATCTGCTCGCCAGCGGTGTGCCACTTCGCGTCGCTGCAGCCCTGCGACCCGACCTGCACAACGCACTTGGTGCGCTTCGCGGTCTCGAGAAGCTGCTCGGTCTCCTTGAGGGTGCGGCACATCGGCTTCTCGATGTAGCAGTGAATGCCCTGCTCCATCGCGGCGATGGCGATGGGCGCGTGCCAGTGCTCGGGGGTCCCGATGATGACGGCATCCAGGCCCTTGATTTCGAGGACCTTCTTGTAGTCGCGAAACGCCATGCTGGCGGGGAGACCGGCGTGGTTGGCATTCGCCAGGGCGCGCTTGTCGAAGACATCGCAGACCGCGATAGACTTGACGTTCACCTCAGCGGGCTGCTCCTTGACCATGTTCACATGGCCGCCGCCCATGCCGCCGACGCCGATATGCCCGATGTTGATGCGGTCGTTCGCGCCGATCACGCGCGCGGGCGCAACCGCGTAGACGGGGCTCTTCGCCACCGACGTCACCGCCAGGCCTGCCGCCGTAGCTCCGGCGGCCTTCAGAAAGTCCCTGCGCGAAAAGTTCTTCGCGTCTGTGCTCTTCTTTTCCAGATCCATTACCTAGTACCTTCCACAACACACGTAATTATTGCCGTCCGCCGGCGCCGCCGGCCAAACGTCACTGCCTATGTAATCAGGCGAGGTCGAACCATTCCTTCTGGAATGTGACCTTTGCGCCGTTCAGCAAGGCCTCATTCGCCTTGATTGCGCACACTGCGGCCGCGTAGCCCGCCTGAGGGCCGGCCTCCGGTTTCGCTCCGCCCCGGACCGCGGCCGCGAACTCTTCCATGGCATAGTAGAGCGCATCCTTCTTCGAGTCAACGTCCTCCTTGCCGGGCTCCTTGCCCTGGGCGATGATCTTGGTCGCGTTGGCGACGAGCGCGATGCCCGTCTCGTCGCCCACTTTCTCTTTGTGAGCGTACGGCTCCCACCCGAGCATGGCCGAGTCCACTTCCTTGATCATCCAGCCGCGCTCGCCTTTCAGCATAATCGCCGCCTCGCTCCCGTACAGGCACTCGTACGCGCCTTCGTACGAATTCACCAGCGTCGCGTCGAACACGACGTTGAGTTGCTCAGGGTACTCGAACACAGCCTGTACCGTGTCGGCCACGTCCCTGCCATCCGTCCATTTGCGGATGCCTCCGAACGCCGTCACCGCCACCGGGAGCTGATTGACGTACCAGTTCAAGACATCTATCTGGTGAACGCCGACCTCGCCGAGCAGTCCCGAACTCGTTTCCTTCTTGAGGCGCCAGTTCAACTCCGCCTCGCGCTCGGGCGTCGGCGCCATTCTGCGCCAGCTCTGCTTCTTGTGCCACTGCGCGCGCCCCTGGCCTATCGCGCCCGGTACGCCAGACTTGACGAAACTGAAGACATGCTTGCGCAGGGGGCTTGACCGAAGCTGCAGCCCGGCCTGGAACACCTGCTTCGCCGCGAGCCCCGCCTTCGCGATCTCTTTTGCTTCGTCCACGGTGCTGGCGATCGGCGACTCGCAATAAACGTGCTTGCCCGCCGCAAGAGCGTCGAGCACGATCTGCCTGTGCAGATGGCTCGGAGTGGCGACGATAACGGCCTCCACGCCCTGCTGCTCGAGCAGCTTCTTGTAGTCCGAGTGCGCGGTGGCCTTCGGCGCCGCCTCCAGAGCCCTCTTCGCGTACGGCTCATAGGTGTCGCAGACGGCGACAACGGATGCCGTGGTCAGGTTGCCGAGCGCGGTCAGGATGTCCCTGCCCTGCAGGCCCAGCCCGATGACTCCGATGCCCACTGGCGGGCCGGCCGGAGCAGGGGCCGCGTCCGCGTCCGCCAGAATCTCCTGATTCAGCAGAAACACGCCAGCCGAAACCGCGCCCGCCCCGATCAGAAAATCGCGGCGCGAAATAGTGTCAGTGCTCAAATGTGCCTCCAGTTGTTATCTGCCGCACCCCCCGTGAACGCGAGGCGCCGCGCCCCGCGCAACTATTATAGTTCGCGGAACGAGGAGCGCTTCCCTGCCGCAATGCGTGACCGGTTGGTCCGCCGGCGCTCGCCGCCGCACTTAAGACTGCCGGAGAGCGCAAAACGGGACGCCGCCTTCGGTCCGGCGTGCCCGTCAGTACTTCACTTCCTCCCACTGCTTCGACTTGCTCGACGCAAGCACCGCCTCGACGATGGCGATTTCGTTGTGTCCGTCCACAAAGGTCGGGAAGGGGACCTTGCCGCCGTTCGGATCGCCGCCCTCGGCGACGAACGTGTAGAAGGCCTTCATGAAGTTCTTGAGACCGTCCGGATACCCTTCCGGGTGCCCGCCGGGGTAGCTCGTGCAGGCCTTCGCCTCGGCTGAGAGCAGCGAGGCGTCGCGCATCAGCACCTGGTTCGCGCCGTCCCTGCGGCCGATCCACAGGCGCTCGACGTCCTCCTGGTCGAAGGCGAACGCGGCGTTCTCGCAGTCAATCTCGTAGTACAGCCGGTTCTTGCGGCCCGCCGCAACCTGGCACACCGTAAACGTCCCGCGCGTGCCACCGTCCATCTCGAACAGCACCGTTCCATAGTCTTCGGTCGTCACGGGCACCGGCTCGTAGTCTTCGGGCGTCAGTTCTTTGCCGGCGTAGGTCTCGATGGCCTTCTTCGGCTTCATGCGGGTCTTGTGGATTACAGCCAGATCGGCATACACCCGCGTAATCTTCTGCCCGGTGATGTACATCAGCAGATCGCACCAGTGGCTGCCGACGTCGGCCACCGCCCGGCTCTCGCCGCCGGCCTCGGGCTCGATGCGCCAGTTGTAGTCGGTCGCCAGAAGCAGCCAGTCCTGCAGGTAGCTGCCGGTAATCACCAGCGGCCGGCCATACTCTCCCGACTGCACCCGCTGCCGGGTCTCCTGGTTCAGCGGATAGAAGCGGTAGTTGAAGTCAACCGCGTTGATCTTGCCCGTCTCTTTCGCCAGCCGCACCAGCTCGGCCGACTCCTTCGAGTTCATCGCGAGCGGCTTCTCGCTGAAAACATGCTTGCCCGCCTTCAGCGCCTCCACCGCGAGCGGGTAGTGCAGCGTGTTCGGGGTGCACAGATGCACGACCTCGATGGAGGGGTCGGCGAGCAGCTTCTTGTAGTCGCCGTACGCCTGGGCGATAGAAAGCTGCTTTGCCTTAGCGTCCGCCGTCGCCTGGTCCATCTCCGCGAGCGCGGCGACCTCGACGAATCCCAGCCGCCGCGCGGCCTCGATGTGCGCCGGGCCGATGAACCCGGTCCCGATGATGCCTGATCTGATTTTTCTCATCCTTGCTTCTCCTCAGAATGCCTTGTTCGACGAATCTGAACTTCTCTTGCGGGGGCGCGTTGCCCTGCCCGGCGCCCGTCAGGCCGGCTGCTTCGTCCCGCGCCTGTTTCTGGCGTTTTCGATGATGCGCTCGATATCCGCGTCGTCAACGGCGCGCTCGAAGCTGCGGAAGCCCGACAGCCGGAACCCCTGCGATTCCGCCATCGCCGTGATCTCGTCCACCTGCTCCACCGACACGTCCTTGCCGAGCGTGAAGCTCTCGTAGCGCCCCGCCAGCGCGAGCGCCATCGTCTCGGACATGCAGGCGTACGCCTTGCCGGGCGGAAAACCGAAGTCGAAGTGGAAGTCCACTTCGCCGGGCGGGTCCACGACGCCGCCCTCGATCACCAGCACGTCGTCGCGCTCCCTCGCCACGCGCACCGACACATCCCGCGGCCGCGCGACGTCGCAGACGACCGCCCCCGGCTTCAGATGCTCGGGCAGCACGATCGCGTCCACGGCGCTCGAAACGGTCACGACGATGTCCGCCGAAGGCAGGCTGTCCGCCACCGATGTGCTGATGCTCACATGTGCCGCCGAGCCTTCGCGTATCTCGGCCGCCAGCGCTTCGAGTTTCTCGACGCTTCGGCCCACAAGCACGATTTCGGGATAGTCCCGCGCCATCACCTTCGCGCAGGTCTTGCCGATGGAGCCGGTCGCCCCCACAATCGCCACGCGCGCTTCGTGCTGGGGAATCTCGAGCATCTCCGCGGCGCGCCTGGCGCCCTGGACTGCCGTGGCGACCGTGTAGCTGTTGCCGGTCGTGATGGCGATCTTCACCCTCTTGCTGAGCGTCACGCCGCCGTCGCCGACCACCGACGTGAACGCCCCGAGACCCATGATCTTCGCGCCCCGCTCCTCGGCCAGCCGCGCCGCTATCACAAGCCGCTTCCACACCTCCTCCTCGGGCAGCGAAAGGAGCTGGCGCGGCGTAAGCGGGCAGCCGATGAACCAGCCCTCGGCCTCGGTCCCGTCCGCCGCGCGAATGCCGGTGATGTGGCTCACGACAAACGGGTCCTTGTGCGTGATCGCCCATTCGACCAGGCGATCGGGCAGGTACTTCGCAACCGGATACTGCCGCGCGACGTCCTTCGCGCTCAGGGGATGTATGATGAAGGCAAATCGTTCCATGGGGTAAGCGGGCCGCGCGCGGCGTCTCTCTACTCAGACGCCTCCGGGGCCTTTGCGGGTTCGGCCGGCTTGCGCTTGTGGGCCAGGAACCAGTCGTACAGCGCCTGGTTGTTGTACGTCTCGGTCCACGAGTCGTGCCCGGCCTCGGGATACACGGTGAACTTCACCTCCGGCGCGCCCGCATTCTTCAGCGCCGCCACCATCTCTTCGGAACGCTTGAGCGGCACGGTGGTGTCCTTCCCGCCGTGGAATACCCAGACGGGCAGATTCTTGATTGCGCCCACAGTGAACGCGTTTCCGCCGCCGCAGATGGGGGCGATGGCGGCGAAACGCTGAGGCTCGGCCATGGCCAGCGCCCAGGTGCCGAATCCGCCCATGCTCAGCCCGGTCAAATAAACGCGGTCCTCATCAATCCGGTAGTTGTCGGCAAGCTCGTCGAGCAGCGCAAAGAGCGTGTCCAGCTTGCTGTCCCACCAGACCCCTTCCGGGCACTGCGGAGCGGCGACTATGAACGGGAAGTCTCCCTTCGCCTCCGCCACCTTGATGGGTCCGTGGATCTTCACCTTCTGCACGTCGCTGCCGCGCTCGCCCGCTCCGTGCAGGAAGAGTATCAGCGGCCAGCGCTTGTCGCTGTTCGCGGTGTAATCTTTCGGCAGAAACAGCAGGTAGTCCGCGCCCACCGACAGCGTAATCCTGCGCTCGAAGCTCTTTGCGCTGACGCCGGTGGCGCCGGATTCCTGCGCCCGGGACGGCAGCGCCGCCAGAACGAGAACCAGAACCATCAATGCGAGAACCATGCCCGCGCCCTTTCCATATCCGTGCATCATATTCATAGCTCGGTAACCTCCGGCTTCCAGTGGAGTTCTTCCAGCATGCGGCTGAAGTCGTCCGGCGTCAGGCTGCGCGCGCCGCTGCCCGAGGCCGCCACGATCGCCGCTTCCATCACGTTTGTGCCCGGCGAGCGCCCCCCGAAGGCGGGGGTCGTCGTGATGAGCCGCTTCGCGCCGCGTCGTGCAATCTCGTCCCGAAACTCCGCCGTGGTCGTGTTGGTGATGATCGTCTTGCCGGCGAGCGACCCTGCGCCCTCCGGCATGCGGCGGCGGATCATGTGCCGGTCGCCGGCGATCACATCCGCCCACGAGTATGCCCACCCGAACCGCGGGCGCGCCACATCCTGTTTCGGCCCCGTCGGATAAAGCCACCGGAACGGCAGCCTCACCGCCACCGGCAGGATGAGCGCGGCGAGCGGCCTGATGAGGCCAAACGACCGGATCGGAATCGGCAGCCCCAGCGCGAACATCAGGTCTCCGTAGATGGCGGGGCCGCCGCCGGCGGCAATCTCCTCGGCCATCCCGAACCTGTCCACCGCGCACACCATCAGCGTGTTCACTTCGCTGAAATGGACAATGCCGCGCGCGTTGAGATAGCGGACGCACTCGCGCTCCAGCGTGTTCTTCAGCCCGCTGCCGTCCACGACCGGCGTCTGCTTCACCAGCGCCGCAAGCTTGCTGATCTCGCGGAACGTGTAGCGCCGCCCGCCCGCGTACACGTACATATCGGCGCCGCCGAGCCCGATTGCATCCACCTTGCCGTCCAGCTCGCGGAGCTTTGCGGCGTACCCGGTGAGGCTGCCGTTCGTGCCGGTGCGGCTGATCTCGATGTCCTGCCCGAGATAGCGGACCGTCGTCTGAAAGTCACCCTTCGCGCTTCCGAGACTGACGCTCACGACCTTCTTCATATCAGCAGGTATTATACAGAAAGTGAGGACACGAAAGCGAAAGCCCCTTGCGTGTCCGGCCTGCCGGGCGGGCCGGACGCCTCAGACTGGAGACCTTGCGCGGCGGGCTGTGTTTGTGTTAAAGTCCTTTGCTGGTTTGCGGCCTTTCGGGGCCGCGGCCTATTACTCAGTCCTGCTGACCAGTCGGCGGGTCCGGGCGCCCCTCCCGGGGAGTCCGGTGCTGACCGGGACGAAGCGGAACAACGTCGCCGCCCGGGCTTTGCGCTCGCGCGGCCAGGAACCAAATCGGAGGAAAAACTTGCCGAGTATCACAATGAAGGAGCTCCTCGAGGCAGGAGTTCACTTCGGTCACCGCACGAACCGCTGGAACCCCAAGATGAAGCGCTACATCTACGGGGGACGCAACGGTATCTACATTATTGATCTCCACCAGACGCTGAAGCTCTTCGAGGAAGCCCGCTCGTTCATCCAGCAGGTCGCCACCGAAGACAAGCCTATCCTGTTCGTCGGCACCAAGAAGCAGGCGCAGGACGCGGTGGAGGAAGCCGCGCGGAGATGCCGCATGTACTGGGTCAACCAGCGCTGGCTCGGCGGCATGCTTACGAACTACCGCACCATTAAGGACCGCATCGCGCGGCTGAACGAACTGACGACCCTGGACGCCGAGGGCGGCTTCGACAAGCTCACCAAGAAAGAAGCCAGCCTGCTGCGCGAGGAAAAAGACCGCCTGGAGCGGTATCTCGGCGGCATCAAAGACATGCCCGAGCTTCCCGGGGCCATCTTTATCGTGGACCTCAAGAAAGAGCGCATCGCGCTTGCTGAAGCCCGCAAGCTCGAAATCCCGGTCGTTGCCATCGTGGACACGAACTGCGATCCCGACGAGGTGGACTGGGTGATCCCGGGCAACGACGACGCCATCCGTGCCATTAAGCTGATGTGCCAGAAGATGTGCGAAGCCGTTGTCGAGGTCAAGCAGATCGAATGGCAGGGCGAGGACGTGGAGCCTCTGGAAGAGGAAGCCGAGCCCACCGAGGCGACCGCCGAGGAGGTTGCGGAGTTCACCGGTGAGCCCGTGGCCGCCGAGAAGCCCGAGGAGGCCTCCCCCGAGGCCGAAGCCGTGACGGCCGAGTTGGCAGCCGAAGAAGCGGCCGCCCCCGCGGTTGAGCCGGCTCCGGCTGCCGCCGAAGCGGCGGTTGCCGAGAAGAAGCCGCGGGCCCGCAAGCCCAAGGCCGAGGCCGCGCCCGAGGAACCCTCCGCTGACGCGCCGGCAGCGCCGGAAACCGCTGGCGAAGTCGCGGCCGAATAGCGCCGGACAAGTTTCGCATTCGACTGAGACAGGAAGACGGAGCCGCCCGCGCGTGAGGGCCGCTCCAGGTTTACAACGGAATCGGAGATTCAGACTTGGCAATTGATGCTGCAACCGTGAAAGCACTCCGCGAGTCCACCGGAGCGGGAATGATGGACTGCAAGCGGGCTCTGGAGGAGACCGGCGGCGACTTCGACAAGGCGACCGACCTCCTTCGGCAGAAGGGACAGGCCGTGGCCGCCAAGCGGCAGGACCGGCAGGCGTCCGAAGGTATCATCGAGACCTACGTTCACACAGGCGGGCAGATCGCCGTGATGCTCGAACTCGGGTGCGAGACGCCGTTTGTCGCAAAGAACGAGGACTTTAAGGAACTGGCGCACAAGCTGGCGATGCACATCGCCTGGACCAGGCCCGTGTATCTGTGCCGGGAGGACGTTCCGGCTGAGGAGATCGAGCGCGAGCGCGCTGTGCACAAGGCGTGGGCCGAAGAGCAGGGCAAGCCCGCCGCGGCACTGGAGAAGATCGTCGAGGGACGGCTCGAGAAGCAGTTCTTTGCCGAGAAAGTGCTGATGGACCAGCCGTTCATCCAGGACGAAGGCCA
>MTKZ01000046.1_pt1 | contig 18083 bp, 6 predicted proteins | sample 1042781 | NCBI WGS metagenome assembly MTKZ01 (sample SAMN06212207, study PRJNA360539) | anaerobic digester metagenome | biome: Wastewater treatment plant; material: sludge; isolation source: anaerobic digester fed with sludge from wastewater treatment plant | place: Denmark: WWTP Viborg ... | reverse complement strand
CAATGCCGGCTCGGGTGCGCCAAAGGCGATCGAAGCAATCGCGCCGGCGGTGTAGGCGCCGATGCCAGGGAGACTCTTGAGGATACCAACATCCGCTGGGATCTGACCATCATGTTCATCAACGATTACCCGGGCGGCTTTGTGCAGGTTGCGGGCGCGGCTGTAGTAGCCCAGCCCCTCCCAAACCTGCAGCACTTCGCTTTCCTCAGCCTGCGCCAGGCTGGTAAGGTCGGGAAAGCGAGCCATAAACCGCTCAAAATACGGTATCACCGTTTCCACCTGTGTCTGTTGGAGCATGATCTCAGAAACCCAAACCTTGTAGGGTGTGGGATCAGAACGCCAGGGCAAAGACCTGGCGTTTGTGTCGTACCAACGTAAAAGTTTTGCAGGTATCGGGTGCATCAAAACTGAAAAGCGCCTCGCTGTGTGACGATTTTTAGATTAAAATCGCGCACGAATTCCTGCAGGCGGTCAGAAAGATCACGCCAATCGGGCGTATGGATCAAACGTTGCGCGCTCAGCAGGTCTGGCATGAGAGCGCCAATCAGTACTTGTGGATGATCACCAAAAACGGTTACCCAGGCGTCGGTGACGTCCAAACCCAATCGGTTGACCTCGGGAAGGTATTCCCCCACCACGTAGCCAAAGTATTCCTGCTCGCGACCAGGTATTACATTCCAGGTGATCAGGACTTTGACAGGCATTTTACAGCGACATGAGCTTGGGGTCGAGGGCGATCACGTGCGTCTCTTCCTCGGGGAAGGTGACATTACTGGCTAATTTGTAGGTTTCCATCGTTTCAAGAGAGGTAATGCCCATTTCCTTAAGGAATTTGCTCAGCGGATCAAGCCCAAGTTTGGAGTAAGGGGTTTCATATTGCATTGGGATGACAATATTTGGCTCGAGCATGCTGATGACTTCAGCAGCTTTGGAGGCATTCAATGCGCCGCCGTCTCCAACTGGCACCAGGGCTATGTTGATGTTGCCAAGTTCCTCAATCAGGCTTTGGGAGGGCACGAAGTTGACCTTGCCGAGATGCAGGATGGTCAGCTTGCCGTAATCGAGTACATACAGGGTGTTGCGCAGGGCTTTGCCATCCAGGCTGTGAGGTGTAGTTTGAATGCCGGTGATAAAGACACCACCACGTTCATACTCTCCTGGTCCGGTGATCTCAAAAGCATCGCCTTTGACAACGCTCAGGTTGTTGTGCCCCAAATCGTTACAACTTGCAGTCACGATTTCGGCTTTCAGCTTGAGCGGGTTGTATCCCACAACAGCTGAGTCGAACGGGTCGGTGACAACAGTAGCAAACCCTCGCTCGGTGATGCGAAAACAAGAATGACCATACCAGGTAATTTCCATAAAATCCTCCGACACGCAGCGTTATTCGGTGAGGCGTGCCTTAAAAATATATTATAACAGGTCGGAAACCCCAGTTGTAATTGTGGACAATTGTGGACATGGTGGGTCGACGTCCTTGTCAACCGGGATGTGCGGAAGCGCAGTTGTAGGGTTGACGCCTGCGTCAACCTCAGTGGGTAATAGGGGAGAGTTGAGGAAGGTGGATAAGTTGGACCGGATAAAGCGGATTATTCGTCGAGAACCTTGTAGGGTTGACGCCTGCGTCAACCGTTTTGAGTGAAGGGTTTACCGAAAAGGAAAAGGCATACCCTGCTTCGCGGGCACAGGTGCCTTTTCCCTTCAAAGGTTGTGTCGTGCATAAACAGGCAAGCCTTTTCCCTACTTTGAATCAACAGGGGCTGGCGGAAAGCCAGCCCCTGTTACTTTTACTAAACCTGTTAACAGGTTCTTCTCCGATCCTTTTTACTTAAGGATCAGAGGCAGGTAGAGATTCCGAATGTTCGTGACGTGTAAGATCAGGCTAACTTCTCCCGGATCAGCTGGTGGATTCTTGATTCTCAGGTAGCCAGTATAGTCTCCTAAAGCCAGCCCAGTTGAGTCAAAAGTAACTGTCACAGTTGTGCAGGAGTCTCCATCCACCGTGCCAGCTGCAGGATCCTCGCTAGCCCATGGAATCTCATATGGTGGAGTTCCGGATATTGCGATTGCGCCCTCAAACTCACCCAGCGGAGCGCTGACTGCCAGAGGAGTGACTGCGCCAGTGCCAAGGTTAACCGTGCCAAAGACGTTCGCGCCGCTTCCCTCGTAAAGGAAGATATACAGTGTGCCGTCGTCATTGTCGAAGTCCATGCCCTGTGCGTAATTGGCGCTGTAACCGGTTGGACCAATCAGAGTTGCTGTGCCTGTGCCCATGTCGATGGAATAGATCGAATCGGTTCCAATATCATGTCCGTACATCTCCCCATCCATGTTGATGGCAATTTCAATCATCAATGTGGTGCCAAAGTTGCCTACCAGGGTACTGACGCCAGTGGATGGATCGATAGTATACAGATCGGTTGCAGTCGAACCATAGAATTCATTGGTTGTGGGATCGATGCTTAACCCTGTCCAGTTATCAGCGCCACCTCCTGGTGGGCAAGCCACCAAGGCAGTGAACGCTCCAGTGGTCAGGTTGATTGTACCGAGTTGATCGGTAGTGTCGTTCAGGGCATAGAGCACCGTTCCACTTTGATCAAAGTCCATGCCGTAGTAGGCATCCGTATTAGTGCCGATGATTGTCTGCCCAGTGAAATCATCCAGCGTGAATGAAACAAAGTTGTCTGAGACGTAGCCGATATCCTGTGCATAACCAATGTCGGTGGGGCCCATAGGTATAGAAGCTTGAACCATTGATTGTGAGGAGCCGCAACTCTTCGCCACGTCTGCAGGTTCAATACCGGTGTAGTTGGCATAATAGCCGCAATCAATACTGCCGTCCGGCAAGTAGTGCAGTTCGTATTCCTTCAATACCGGTTCAGATATACTTTCGGGACTTCGCATCACCGACAGAGGATTCTCTGCTTCAACCAGTTCCCAGGTCATTGAGCCAGCCCCTGTATTGCAGATCTGCAAGAGGTTTTGGGTCAGCTGATCAGGTAATTGGGTCTGCTCAAGTACTGTTGGGGATACGCTCAGGCAGGGAGCATCCAACCGTAAGCTGAAGTCCTGAGTGGTTGTCTGACCGCCAACGATGGTCGCCGAGGCGCTGCCTGCCAGGTGGTCAACTGCGTTTACAGCAATGCTCACTGGGCTGGCTGCCTGGTCGAACCAGTAGGAGTAGTAGCCATCGGCGTCCGTCTTGATTACGATCGGGTCGCCCACGGCGGGGGTGATTGTCACGAGCGCATCCAATAGTGGGGCTGGATTCGCGTCGCAGTTGCCCAGACCGGAGACGGTGCCTTGCAGCTTGCCCCAGGTTGCGGGAGGATTAACAATCATTGTCACCGGGATGGAAATCATGCCATTGCCCGGCGTGTTGTTGCTCATCCTGAGCTGCCCCAGGTACGTCCCTGGCTGGGTGATCTCCGGATCAGCCGCGGTCAGCGTTACGGCGACCGCCTGTTCTGACTGCTCAGGAACGGTGCCGGTTGCAGGGGCGGGCTGGATCCAGGTGGCAACTGGCGCTAACCAGCTCATAGCTTTGCCGAGTACGGCATCCTTCTCTGAGTCGGTCGTGCCAGTATATTGGAAGTTCCAGGAAAGGTAGACAGCCTGATAGCCGTCCTTCGCGATCTGCAGACCGGACAGGTCAGTCTTTGGCGCATCATTAGTGAAAATCGCCACCGCGTTCGGGCCTGTGATCGTAAAGCTATCAGGGTAGGGGTCGGCGCTGATGTCAATATTCAGTCCAGCCATGATGTCAACGCCTGTGACAGTGCCGTCGGAGCCCGAATCTACGAGGTAAGATGCTTCTAAGTAGTCCGTATACAACGTATCGTCATCATAGAAGTAGCCAAAGTCGTTGTAGGTGATCAGGAAACTGCCGCCTGCATCAAGATAGCTCTTGATGTAGCCGGTGTTCGTTGCGTTGCTCGGACTGCCAGCCCAAATGACAACTGAGTAATCCGTCCAGGTAGCTACCGGCGGCAACGTAGAAGTGGTGACCCGGTTGTAGGTGTAGCCCAGGCGGGTCAGAGAGGCAGCGACTGCATCAGCGATCGCCGTGGTGCTTGACACGAGCAGAACGTCTTCGCCCGCCATGGTTCCACCCATCGGGATATAGCCGGTGGTCGCAGGACGGAAGGCGAAGTTGAGAGGAGCCCAGCCAGTGTTGGCAATTAGCGCATCCAGAGTTGCGCTCTCGCCCATCATGACTGTGGCAGACAGCGAGTCCGGCGTTAGCGCGCCGCATGGCTGCTGCAAGTGCAGGTCAAAGTCTTGCTGGTTGCGGGGGTCATCCTCAGGCCAGAAGAATATAGCGCGGTCTTCTCCAAGGTGACCGGCTGCAGTGACCTTCAGGCCGATCGTGGGGTAGGCAGCGGTAAACCAGTACTGATAGTAGCCGTTAGCGTCGGTTTCCACGGTGATGGTGTCGGTGCCTACCAGAATATCAACCTGTGCGCCCTCGATAGGCGCCGGGTTCAGGTCACAAGCACCCAGACCGCGAACGGTGCCCCAGAGCTTGCCGTAGGTCGGGGATGGGTCAACAATCATGGTCACCGGGACAAAGATCGAACTGTTGACAGGATCTTCAGTCTCGATTTTCAATCGGGCGGTGTAAGTGCCAGGTTGTAGCACGCTGTCAGCGGCGCTGTTGAGCGTAACGTTCACAGACTGCGAACCAGTGTCAGCGGGGAGATTTCCCTGATCTGGAGCAGCTGTGAGCCAGTCGACGTCGGCAGCAGTCAGCCAGGGCATCACCTTGCTCATGATCTCGGTTTCGATCGCGTCGCCCACGGTGCTGCCGCCGGCGTAGTAGTAATCCCACGCGAAGTAAACGGCTTTGTAGGCCTCGCGCGCGATGCGCATGCCGGCCCAGTTAACGCGCGGCGATGTGTTGGCGAAGATGCCAATGGCATCCGGGCCTATTGTGAAGCTGTCGGGGTATGGATCGGAGCTGATGTCGGCATTGGTCCCTGCCATGATGTCTACGCCAGTGATCGGACCCTTGGAACCTCCGTCGGCGACGTATGTCGCCTGGAAGTAGGTCTGATAGAGGGCGGGAGTCTTATCGCTGTAGCCGAAGTCGTTATCGGCAATCACCAGGCGCCCGCCGCCATCCAGGTAAGCCACCAGTTGGTTCTGCTCCGCCCCAGTACTTGGCACGCCAGCGTAGAGAACAGCCTGGTAGTCGAGCGGGTTAGCCGGGATACCGGTGCTGGAAGATGAGCTCACCACATCTGAGGTGTAGCCCAGGTTATCCATCGCGGTCTTGAAGGCATTAGCTGCACTGGTATTGGATCCACCGTCGTTGACGATCAGGATCTGGTTTCCGGTGACGCTCATTGGGATGAACTGGCCGGGCATCTCCGTGATCTTGTACGGCGTGCCGGCAGCTCCGGTGTTCTGCAGCGTCATCACAACGGTTTCGGACTGTTGCCATTCCACCGTCTCGCTGATTTCGGGAGGTGTTTCGGTGACGCACGGTTGAATCCAACGCAGACCCAAGTCTTGCGTGGTTGTGCCCATGCCGACCACCATAATACCGTTTGCAGTTGCGTCGAGGTGGTCCGCTTCAGTCGCAAGGAGGGTGTACGGGCTGGCGTAGTCGGGCAGCCAAAACTCGTAACTGCCGTTTGCGCCTGTTGTTGCCGTGCGAGTCATGCCGTTTGATCCGGTGACAAGCACGGTTGCTCCACTCAATGGAGCGGGGTCAGCATCACAGTAACCCAGCCCGCTGATGGTGCCTGTAAGGACACCCCAGTTTGCCGGAGCCGTGACCACCATGGTGGTTTGGACATCGATGGCTTGGTTCTGCGGATCGTTGCTGTTGACCATGGCAGAAGCCTTGTAGGTGCCGGGCTTGTTAACCATATTGGCATCGAAGGTTACGACAACAGGCTGCATACCATCGGAGGGTACCGTACCATCGGGCGGTACCTCGCTCAGCCAGATCGCCGGGCCGCTCATGCCGCCACCCACTTCGCCCGTCACATTCATAACGGTCATCATCTCGGGGAAGCCAATAGAGGCTGTGGTGGCCGGCTCAGCGATGCTGCAGTCGGCGGCTGCGATGTAACTTGGACCTGTCTCACCGAGACCGTTTGAGCCGACGAAGAAGCTGTTGCCAGCCGTCTGGCCTTCGGGAGTGAAGATGTCCACAACCAGCTTGGAGCCTGCCGGGGCGGTGCCAGTGACCGGAACGTCGAGGATGGTTAGAGCTTGGCTCGTCACGGCGGCGGTGGCGCTGCCGATCGGAGTCAGATTGGCGAAAATAAACTCGCCTTCGAGGGTGAAGAGCCGCACCTCAACCGGCTGCGTCGTGCTGGCCGGCGTGGAACTTTCGATGCCGAACGACACGTTGGTGATGGCGAAGTCTCCGCTGATACCGAAGGTCGGCAGGTCGAACACCCGCAGGTAATGATTATCCGTATGGAGACCGCTGGCATTGCACGACACCGAGTTGCCGGATGTAATCGTCTGGCTGTTGGACTGAGTTATCGTGGTGCTGCTCGCGTTGACCTTGCGCGCGTTGGCGGCGTTCGGGTCGCTGCTTTCCTTGGGTGGATTGGGATCGGCGCTGAAAGTCAGGTCGCCTATGGTAATGGTGTTCGTCGGCTCGTTAAGCAGCCCATTGGTTGGCGCTGTGTAGCCGGTTGCAATATTGTCGAACGAGAAGGTTGCGTCCGCGCCGCCGTTATTGCGTAATGTTAGCGGTCGCGTGGTGCTGGTGCCCAGGGGCAAGGTTGCTAAAAGGCTGGACGGAGCCGCGTTGAGGCACGGCTGTAAGTAGCGCAGAGTAAAGTCCTGGATGGTGGTCTGTCCGCCGATCAGGAGAAGCCCGGTGGCGCTGCCTGTTTCGTAGTCAGCGCCCGCGTCGACAGCGACCGTCAGCGGGCTGGCAGATTGATCGAGCCAGGCATAGTAGCTGCCATCTTCCTCTGTCGTGAGTACCAGCGGCTCGGCAAACGCCGCGCTGTTGACAGTTACAGGCACACCTGCGAGTGGGGTCTGCTCGAGGTCACAGTAGCCAGTGGTCAGGACGGTCCCCATCAGTTTGCCCATGGTAGGCGGGATGCTGGTGATCATCTTAACTGGCAGGTTGGGTACTGCGTAGGGTGTATCGTGCACGAACCGGAGCTCGGCGCTGTAGATACCTGGCATCACTGTCGCGCTATCCAGCGTGACGTCAATGATCACGCTCTCGCCGGGGCCAAGGGTGATATCCGTAACCGGATCCTCGCTCAGCCACGGAACGTCAACGCCACCAGAGACACCGCTGCCGCGGATCATCCAGTTGCCTGGGAGACCGAGCCCGTCGGCGGTATCAAACGTGTTGTCAGGCGGCAGAGCAGGCGGGTCTGGTGGATCATCATTCCACCAGCCGACCCATGAGCGTCCAGCACTGGAAGTTTCATCCAGAGCGGCCGGGTAGTTCGGAGCGGTCACGCCGCTGGTAACAAAACGATCGACAAAACCGATCAAAACGTCGCCCGGTCCATTCAAAGCGACAGGTGCCGTTAGGGTGTAGTCGTTCCACGCGCCGACTGACTCTACCGTGACGTCCTCAGCGTACACCAGCGTTGCGTCACTTGGGTTGCCATCGCCATCGGTGTCCTCATACACCACGATCTGCATGGCGTTGCCCGCAGCTACCTCACCGGTTGGCCAGAAAACGGACACCGTGTCAAGGGTGAAGGGGAAGCTGCCCGCATCAGGCGTGAAGCGGTTGAGCCAGATGAACTGGTAGGCCGCGGTTGAACTATTGACGCCGACAGAGTCTTCCATACTGCCGTCGTCAAGCACCAGGCTGATATCGCCCGTCGGTTGCCATGGGCCGGCGGTGAGCCGGACCGGGTTCGGCGCGGTGGAGGCGGTCAGCCCGGTTCGGTGTTCGGTAATTGTTGGAGGTGTTGTGAAGGGCACTGCCCCCTTGTTGATCTCCGCCAGGCTGAAAGTCGTTGAGCCGCCGCCGATGTTCTCGACGATCAGTTGCACGGTTGTCTGATCACCTGCGGGGATGGTCTCTTCGATCTTGGCCGGCGTGTAGGTCAGGTGTCCGGTCTGCAGGGCGAAGTCCTGGCGGACTGCCGAGCCGGTCAGGACGCTGACCGTGGCCGTAGCGGGGGTATACTTTGACATTGTCGCGGTCAGCAGGTGATCTCCAGCTGGCTGGAACAACGCGTAGAAGTTGCCCATTACTGGGTCTTCGGTTGCAACAGCTGTAGCTTCAGCTAAAGTGTCGCTTGTCACCTTGGCGCCGACGAGCGCATGATCATCGTTCGCATCCGCAACCCGGCCGACAACCAGCCCGCCACCAGTGATTGGGTGGCAGTCCTTCTCGCCGACGAAGACATTGTCAACTTCCCACCACCAGTCCCAGCCGGGGGCAATGTAGTGGTAGCGGAGCTGCGCCTGCGTCGCGCCGTCAAGGAGTGCGGTTACGTCCTGCGTGAACGTGCTCGGGCCGCGCATATCCGTGGTCCAATGGTGAACATTGGTCCAGGTCGCGCCGCCATCCGCGCTCACATCCAGGTCCGCCGATTCGGTGGAGACGAGGTTGTTGTAGTCATAATTGTATGAAAGGTTAATGTTGGCGAGGGTGGACACATCCATGATTGGGGAGGTCAGGGTCGTGTCCATTGTGGTTCCGCTGCCGCAATCATCTGAGTCGGCGATGGCGAACTTGCCACTGCCGCCGGTCAGATTCCCACGGCCGCCTGGGTCATTGCCGACCCACGCGCAACTGCCGCCATTCTGGGTTACCGTCCAGCCTGCCGGCGGGAAGGTGTCGGACTCGAAGGTCTCATAAACTCCTGTGACATCCAGTGCATAGCCGGGAGCCACACAGTTGTTGGTGTCAGCCATGACCGGGATGTCGAGCACGAGATCGTCGTCCAATACGCCAGTATCAAGTGCCGCTGGCAAGTAACCTGCGCTGAATGCATCAGCATTGAAGGTGTAGTTCTGACCAGCCACCAATAAGATGCTGTATTCCCCCGTTGCGGGATCGGTCCAGATGGGCGCGCCAGGATAACCATCGATGCTGATCTTGGCATAGAGACCCCAGAGGGCGGCCTGGTCGAAGACCTTACCAGATACGGTATAGCTAGGCGCAAGGTCTAAGGCTACGTTTACGGTAGTGGTCACGCCTTCTGTTATCACGACACCTGTTTGTGTCGTCGGCAGATACCCGTAGGCTGAAAAGTCAACCGTGTAAGTGTCGACTGCCAGAGTAAATGAGAAGTGGCCTGCAGCGTCAGTGTGTGTTTGCCAGGTTCCATCGGTGCCGGTCGCCTGGACAAGCGCACCATCGATGGGTGTTCCAGACCCGGCAGCAGTTACGGTCCCATCGAGTGTGCCCGTTGGGCCACACGAGGTCAGTGCCAGCTGGACCGCGGCCAAGGCACGGATCTCACCCCAGCCAGTTGACTGGTTGGGTACCTGCCCTGGACCCTCACCCGAGCATGTACCCGGGACGCCGGTTGCCAATGCAGCAGTCTGCTGAATGATGTTCTCTGTTGCAACGAAATCACCGCGCAGGCAGGAACCAGCCTCGTAGAGCAAGGCAACCAAACCCGAAACATGCGGTGCGGCCATTGATGTACCGCTCCATCCGCCCTGATACGCAGTGTCGCTGGTGTTCACCGAGGAACGGATGTTATCGCCTGGCGCCGCCACTTGCGGTTTGATTGTGGGGTAGGAGCCGCCGTTTTCGGTGTCAACATTGTCCGTTGGACCGCGGTTCGAGAAGTCAGCGTACGCCCCATCTGACTGCCCGGTTGCACCAACGCCTGATACATTATTGTAACGCGCTGGGTTGCCAACCGTTCCACAAGGTGGGGGCGAAGTGTAGCCACAGTTGGAGCTGTTGCCATTGGAAAAGACCGGGTAGATGCCTGCGGCGCGCCAGCTATCGACGACTCCGCGGAACCAGTCATCGTAACTTGTGCCACAGTCACCCCATGAGTTGTTGACTACGTCAGGCCGCAAATCCGGGTCTGGATTGGCCTGGTTCAAGTCCCATGGTGCGGCGATGAACTGCGCGCATTCCAACAGAGCAGCATCGGTGCAGCTGCTGGTGTTGCAGCCGCGGCATGCCAGCCACTCGGCACCAGGTGCCATACCGATCTGGTTACTTCCGCCATCGTCACCCACCATGGTACCCATTGTGTGTGAACCATGACCGTTATCGTCAGCAGGCGCAGTTGGGTGGTCGCCGTATGGGTCCCACCAGTTGTAGTTATGGTCGAAGGTACCACCCCCCAGGTTGCCGCGGTAGTGACCAACCAGAGCTTGGTGGGTGTAGCGCACGCCGGTGTCTATGCTCGAGACCACACTGCCCATACCATCGACTCCCAAAGCCCAGGCATCAGGTGCCTGGACGTGAGCAATGTTAGGCTCAATGCTGAGCGTTTGGTCAATTTCTGCCTGCGTTTTCGAAACAGGTTCGATTAGCATCTCGGTGCGCCGATCGCGAATGGTGCTGATTTCAGGGAAGTGTGTAAGCCCTTCCAAAGCAGCTGAACTCGATGCTTCAACGAGAATGACGTTGTCGATCCAGAAGCTTTGGTAGCTTATATTATTACTATCCAGGTATGCCCGCACTTCCTTTTGTGAGCTCAGGGCTGCGGATTGTAATTGTTGCACGACATAGCGGCCACGCTGGATCCAATCCATGCCCTCTGCAGCCTCAAGGTTGGGCCTGTCACGGAAATAGATCAGATACCCTGCCGTGCCTTTTGCTTCCATTTGGTCCAAAACAGCCTGTTCAACCGTCACTATCGGGTCTGGTTCGGTCGCTTTCGCGGTGCCACCAGAGGCAGTAACGTTGGAGAAGGAGCTTAGGACGAAGACAAAGACGATAAATAGACTAAAAAGTTTTTTCTTCATGTCAATTCCTTATCTCACTCAAATCCGAATAAACAAAAACGACAAATACGACAAAAACTAAGTTCACTTTCGCTATATTCTGCTTGTTCAATTGTTGACTAGATAGGACACGCTCAAAGCGTCGACGAGAAAATTGGAACGAATGGGAGTAGTTGCCTGGGTCTTCGTTGACCTGCCTAAGAAAGTATCAAAGAGGTTTAAGGTTGAAATCAGAGCAGGGAAACCCCTACTCACTATGATTATACATCGACTGGAGCGTTAGTCAAGGCAATTGTGAAAAAATTAACTATTGTGGAATTATTTATTGGTAAAAGGGAGTTGTTTAAATGTATTCCGAATTTGATTTTTGAGTTGTTAGTCGGAATTCAATTGGATTGTGACGAAGGAATCTTTGAACGGGCAGCAGATCTTCCCATTCGATTTATTTCCAGGCGGGCATCACCGGCTGGTTGTTTGTGTCCTTCCACCACATGCGCATCGTGTCGAACATAACGGCGAGGGTCTCAGCCTTCTCTTCCGCTGTCATCAATCGGGGCTGGACTTTATCGATGAACTGGATGGGAAGCAACTCCACGCCAAGGTAGCGCCCTTCATAGAAGACATGCCGGTCAAGGAAGCCGATATCCGTATTGGGGGCGATGCCGTACTGGTCAAAGAACAGGTTGCCAAGCCCATAATGCAAGAAGCTCTTCCCATAAAACTCAGCATAATGCGGCACGTGCGACTGGCTGCCGCTGACGATCACCGCGCCAGCTTCGGCGACAATGTCGAAATCTTCCACCATCGCCGCATTGGGCGCCCATGAGTAGCGTTCTTCGTGCTGGAAGGTCACAATTGGCAGGTACCCTTCCGCTTTCAACTCCCGTACAGCCTCTGCCATGTAGTCCATGTCGCAGTGGTAGGCGCCACTCGAGGTTTCGCTTGCCTGGGCAAAATTGGGCGATTTCGCGTTGCAGCCGATGAAAGCCAGCTTGTTGCCGTTGATCTCCAGTTTGACAGGTTTACGGGCATCGAATATGTCCTTGCCGCCGCCGTACACCGGCCAGCCTTCTTTGGCGTAGAGCCCGAGGGTGAAAAGCATCCCCTCCCGGCCATAATCCTGGAAGTGGTCGCCGGTCAGTTCAACGATATCCGTGCCGACAAAACGCAGCAGCTGCATATAGCTTTCAGGCGTGCAGAAAACCAGGTAATCGCCCAAAGTATGCGGAGGGCACTCCTCGGCGAAGGGCACCTCGTTGCTGATATGCAAGATGTCGGCTGCTTGCATGACGCTGGCAATGTTTTCGCCAGGGACGAGGATGCCGCGCTGGTCCATCCCCACGGCGGTGGCGCGCACCAGGGCGGTCACACCGGTGAGCATCACAGTCGTGAGTTTTGATGGGTCAAGATTGGAGAGGCGCAGCGAAGTGAGTTCGAGGGGAAGCTTGAAGCTTTCATCCGGTTCAACCAGGCTGGCAGAGATCGGAACGTTCAGCGCGTATTGATCGACGCTGAGATCCTTATGTATGGGGGATTCCCCGTCGATGACCAGAACCTTCCAACGCGGCTCGATCTCCTCGAAGGGGATGATCGCCCAGGTGTTCTGGGTCGTCCAGGCAGTTTCGAGCAGATGGTCTTTAGGCTGGGTCTGCACCGTCTGCCCGGGCTCACCCAGGAGGCTGGAGAGGGCGGGCAAATCTTCTTCTGCCACCAGTAAGGTCTGGATGGCATCTTCGGGCTGTCCCTGCCAGAGATTTTTCAGCCATTTGGCGCTGACCTCGTCTTTGACGGTCGGGAAGGGCGCCACCAGGGCGTAGAGCCAGTTGCCGACCGGGTTGGCGCTGCCGAACCCAAAGGTGTAGGCGATCTCGTTGGCTGCGCCTTGCGCCTGGGGAAGGGCTTGCTGCTCAATCAATTCGTTGAGAGTAAGAGGTAGATCCAGATTGGGCTGGAAGACGTATAGTTGGGGTGTTGTCGTAGTGGTTGGGGTTGGGCTTGGTTCTTCAGAGGTTGATACTGTTTGAGTTGCGGCAGGTAGAGTAGCAGTTGGTGTTTGTGGGGCTGTTGTCGGCGCAGCCTGGCAGGCAAGTAGACTCAGGATGAAAAATGTGCTGAAAATGAATAGAAGAGTGTTTGTTCTGCGCATGGAGGTGCTTTCTGAGTAATTGACTCTCCCCATTTTACTCAATTCTCCTGATAGTAGGTCGGAACAGATCGCAATCGTAGGTCGGAATGAGACCGCCTTGACCCGTTTTGTATCAAGCCCTCTTGCGCGGTCTCACTCCAACGATCGGAATTCTTGCGGCGGAATGCACCTTATTTGCGCATTCCGCCCTTCAACCAATATTTATTATGCTTTACTAAAACTCAAAGCTGTACCCGCCAGGCCGATCTTGATCGTGTCACCTTCGTGGAATTCACCGCTGAGGATCTTAAGCGCCAATGGGTCCTGGACCTCGCGCTGAATCGCTCGCTTCAAGGGGCGCGCTCCGAACTCGGGATCGTACCCCACGTCTGCCAGCCATTCCCGGGCTGCAGGGCTGATCTCAAGCTTGAGCCCGCGGTCTGCCAGTAGATCCGAGACATGGCGCAGTTGGATGCCAACAATCTCACCCAAATTCTCACGGGTCAGGGGTTTGAAAACCACAATCTCATCCACCCGGTTCAAGAATTCCGGTCGGAAGAAGTTCTTCAGCAAATCCACGATCGCATCCCGGCTCACCTGCCTGGGCTGACCGCTTTCATCGTGCATCCAGAGCTGGCTGCCGAGGTTGCTGGTCATAATGATCAGCGTATTGCGGAAGTCCACCGTGCGCCCTTGCCCATCGGTCATTCGCCCGTCATCCAGCACCTGCAGCAGGGCGTTGAAGATCTCGGAATGGGCTTTTTCAATCTCGTCGAACAAAACCACGCTATAAGGACGGCGGCGCACAGCCTCGGTCAGCTGACCGCCTTCTTCGTAGCCCACGTAGCCTGGAGGCGCGCCAAACAGCCGGCTGATGGTGTGGCGTTCCTGGTATTCGCTCATGTCGATGCGCACCATGGCATTCTGGTCGTCAAAGAGGAACTCAGCCAGGGCACGCGCCAGCTCGGTCTTGCCGACGCCAGTGGGACCCAGAAAAATGAAGGAACCAATCGGGCGGTTGGGGTCTTGCATGCCCGAGCGCGAGCGGCGCACCGCGTTCGAGACGGCAACGATGGCTTCATCCTGTCCAACAACGCGCTCATGCAGGCGTTCTTCCATGTGGAGCAGTTTCTCCATCTCGCCTTCCAACAGGCGGCTGACCGGGATGCCGGTCCATTTACCCACCACGGAGGCGATTTCTTCCGCGTCAACCTCTTCCTTTAATAGCGCGCCTTGCTTTTGCTGACTCTGCAGCTTCAGTTCTGCCTCGCGGATCTTATTTTCGAGATCACGGATGGTGCCGTAGCGCAGGCGCGACGCTTTTTCGAGGTCAGCGTTGCGCTCGGCTTGTTCCATTTCCTGCTGAGCCTGATCGAGTTTTTCTTTCAAGTGCTTGAAGCCCTGGATGGCTTCTTTTTCCGCTTGCCATTGGGCCGTCAGCGCTTTGGATTTTTCGCCCAAATCTGCCAAATCCGCTTCAAGTTTTTCGAGCCGTTCACGCGAAGCCTGATCCTTCTCTTTCTGCAGGGCTTGTTTTTCGATCTCCAGCTGCATGATGTCGCGGTCGACCTCGTCCAGCGCCTGGGGCTTTGAGTCGATCTCGGTGCGCAGATGGGCAGCGGCTTCGTCGATCAGATCGATCGCCTTATCCGGCAGTTGACGGTCCGTGATGTAACGGTTGCTCAAGGTCGCAGCGGCAATGGCTGCCGAATCGGTAATACGCACACCGTGGTGAACTTCGTATTTCGATTTCAAGCCGCGCAAAATGCTGATAGTGTCTTCGACGCTGGGCTCCACCACGTAAACCGGTTGGAAGCGGCGCTCCAGGGCGGCATCCTTCTCGACGTACTTGCGGTATTCGTTGGTGGTGGTCGCGCCGATCAGGTGCAGTTCGCCGCGCGCCAACATCGGTTTGAGGATATTGCCGGCATCCATGGCGCCTTCGGCTGCACCCGCGCCGATAACTGTGTGCATTTCGTCGACGAACAGGATAATTTGCCCGTCAGATTCGGACACTTCCTTTAGGGCGGCTTTGAGGCGTTCCTCAAATTCACCGCGATACTTTGCCCCTGCAACCATGGCTGCCATGTCGAGCTGCACAATGCGCTTATTTTTCAAGCCCTCAGGCACATCGCGGTTGACGATGCGTTGGGCCAGCCCTTCCACGATGGCGGTCTTGCCCACGCCGGGCTCGCCGATCAGGGCGGGATTGTTCTTGGTTCGGCGGCTCAGGATCTCGATCGTGCGACGGATCTCTTCGTCACGCCCAATCACCGGGTCCATCTTGCCCTGACGCGCCATGGCAGTCAGGTCACGCCCGTACTTTTCAAGGGCCTGGTAGGTGTCTTCGGGGGTTTGGCTGGTGACGGACTGGCTGCCGCGGATCTCGCGCAGGGCTTTGAGCACGGCGTCCTTGGTCACGCCGAAAGCAGAAAGGGTTTTACCTTCGGGGCTGTCGGTCAGGCCGAGCAGGATGTGCTCGGTGGAGGTGTATTCGTCGCCCATGCCCTTGGCATAACGCTCAGCTGCGTCGAGTACGTCCGCTGCCTGGCGTGCAAGCCCCGCCTCAGCGCTCGACCCGCCGTAAAATTTGGGTCGGTTTGCCAATTCTTTGTGTACTTCTTCTTTTAATATCTCCGCCGAGCCGGCGATTTGCGTGATCACAGCCGGCACGGTGCTGTCGGGTTGGGTGAGCAGCGCCAGCAGCAAGTGTGCGGGTTCGATGGTTTGATGATTAAACTCCCGCGCCAACTGCTGTGCATTTAGCACAGCTTGCTGCGCTTTTTGAGTAAATTTGTTTAGGTCCATAATATCTTCTTTACTTCTTTCCTGTTTGTTCCTTGTGTTGTCTATAGTCTACAAAAAAAGTGTTAGTAATCGATAAGAATTGCGAAGATAAATTCGTCTCTGCGAGAAGCCCGTTAGGGCGACGCGGCAGTCTGCAGTTGATAATTTTGATCGTGCCGGCGTACTCTACGAGCGATTAAAAAAAGAATAGCCCTCCCCAGTGAGCGAAGCGAACGAAGGGGGAGGGTCCGCAAAGAGGGGGTGAGGGTTTTTGTATTATCTGGAAAACAATCGAAAAAAATCGATGCAGTCTGCAATTAAGATGGTTGGTAGAGGCCAAAGNNACGTAATTGATCGTGCCGGCGTCCTCGCCGCGCACGGGATTTGACCGCAGGTCTCCAAATAATGTAATGGAAAGGCAGATCGCCACGCTGCGCTCGCGATCACGTAATTGATCGTGCCGGCGTCCTCGCCGTGCACGGGATTTGACCGCAGGTCTCCAAATAATGTAATGGAAAGGCAGATCGCTACGCTCCCTCGCGATGACAAGCACCGTCGCCCAATTGTTAAATCGAGGTTAAATCGTATCCACGGCTATTGCGACCCGGAAAAAGGGTCATATAATCAATCGTTTTTAGAAAAGGATTAATATGATGCAAGATTGGAATATTTACGGAGTTGTTGCGGTTGGTTTGATCGCCCTCGCCATCCTGGTACTGGGGGCGAATTATGCTGTTAAGAAGTTGATTGGGATCGCCAATTACTTCAAGCTATCCAGCACCTTCATGGGCATGACAGTACTCTCGGTTGCCACTTCGCTGCCAGAGATCACTTCCCACTTTACCGCCTCAGTGAATATCCTACGCGGCACACTGGATTTTCAAACCGGTTCTGCTATTGTTTTGGGTGCCAATATCGGTTCGGATGTGGTCCAACAAACCCTGATCATGGGTATCGTCGTGTTATTGGCAGGCACGCTCTACTTCCGCCGCTACTTCCTCTGGAAGAGCATGATCCCAATGATCGGCACAACCGTCATGTGCCTTATTCTTGGTTGGGATGGTAACTATAGCCGGATCGATGGGGCGATCTTATTTGGAACTTTTCTTGCCTATACCTACTATTTGTATATCGATGAACGCAAACACTACAAGGAAGCAGATAACCAGATCAATTCAGAGGAATTGGAAGAGGAAGTCCCAGCCAACGGACGTGAGGTCTTGCGTGACGCTTTGATCACAATGGCCTTACTCGTTCTCATTATTGGGTGCGCCACTTTTGTGCTTTCGGCTACCGAAATCATTGTCGACCGGACTGGTGTGGGTGGATCTCTGATCGGGGTCATCACGCTTGGTCTGGCTTCGGCATTACCCGAGCTCACCACAGCCCTGGCAGGCATCCGCCACAAGGAAGCGGGCATTTCCTTTGGAACCTTGGTGGGCAGCAACATCACCAACCCGTTGCTGGCAATTGGTGGTGGCGCATTAATCTCCACCTATGCCGTCCCACGCCCTCTGATCACCTGGGATCTCCCCTGGGAAACCCTGACCGGCATTTTGCTGTGGGCTATCTTATGGTTCAACAATGGGAAGCTCGGCAAAAAGTCTGCGATTTACCTGATTGTGATCTACTTTATTTACATTCTTTTCCGCGGCTTTTTCTTCAACATCGATTTCTAAAGATCAATGCGAGCTACAGAACAGCACCGAACATAAACGGTGCTGTTTTTTACTTCCAGGTAGCACATTAGGAAAAATCGTGGGTTGAAACAGTAAGTGAATGTAACCCCGGAACAACCTCAAAAACATTAATATGTACAAATCTCATCGAGTTGCTGTCTCTTGTGATAATATCCATTCTCGAGGAGGAAACTTGAACCCCTATGAATAATGAATCCCTTATTATTTCGAGAATTTTTACATCTTTACAATCAGGAATAGCGGCTCTAAAAAAAGATGAAGGTCTGCTAAATCGCATCAACGTCTTCCCGGTGGCAGATGCCGACACTGGAACCAATATGCTTTTGACAGCTGAAGGGTTGATCGCGGATGTGGATACTAGCAGCCTGACCAGCTTCCTTGACAATCTTTCTTCCAAAGCGCTGCTTAGCGCAAGGGGAAACTCGGGCACGATTTTAGCCAGCTTCGTGACCGGTTTGATTGAACATATCAAAAAGACAGACTTCCAAAATTTCTCTATCCATGCTCTTTCAGAAAGCGTCAATCACGGTGCTGAAAAGGCTTACTCAGCAGTTGCAAACCCCAAAGAGGGCACCATGCTCTCGGTCATGAGGGGT
>MTKZ01012198.1_pt2 | contig 18085 bp, 13 predicted proteins | sample 1042781 | NCBI WGS metagenome assembly MTKZ01 (sample SAMN06212207, study PRJNA360539) | anaerobic digester metagenome | biome: Wastewater treatment plant; material: sludge; isolation source: anaerobic digester fed with sludge from wastewater treatment plant | place: Denmark: WWTP Viborg ... | reverse complement strand
GAAAAAGCGGAACTCGACGCCCTGGTCAAGGCCGGAATGGCCGAACTGGGGATCAAGGGCAAGGATTATTACACCCCGTTGCGCAGCGCCTTGCTCCATCAGCCCCACGGACCGGATCTGCCGACCATTTTTGCCATTCTCGGACTTCCCCGCATCCACGAACTGCTGCGGGAGGCATTGCGGAGTTAACTCCGGATACTTTCAAACCTGACACCGCCCTTTCTTGCCGCCCCAGAGCTTCGCGAATACTTCCCCATAACTTCCCGTGGCAGATACGGGAAGTCGGCGGGAAGTTGGAAAGTGGCATTTCACAAGGAAAAAAGGGCGGAGAGGCGGCAGGACTTTCCACAACAAAAAAATACTCCCGAAGAGGCTTCCGGCGAAAATATCGCTTGACAGCGCTCGCTGAAAAAGACTTGGTGGAATCTAGCACCGCAAGGAGGTGTCCGATGAAAAAGTCGCTCTTTTTACTTGTTTTGTTCGCTGTTCCGCTGTTACTGGCAGCCAGGCCGTTCCAAAACACATCCGGAAAGCGCCCCTTCCCGCTTCTGACCAACAACCGGGCCTACCGGTTGACCGAATATACCGATTATTACTACGACGAAGGCTCCTGGGTCCCGATCGAGAAGTACCATTTCTATTATAATCCCATCCACGGCTCCTGGGTCGATTCACTGCGCATCTACGGTTGGGTGGACAATTCGTGGTGGGACAGCCGCTCATACCAGTTCACGCGCAACTCCGCCGGCAAATCGACCGAACGCCGGATGTACAGCATCTATAACGATCAGCACACTTTACAGGAAAAGGTCATCAGCACCTACGACGCACAAAACCGCCTTACGCATACCTATTATTACGACGTCGACGCCAAAACCCTCATCCCGGAAGCCCGCTACCACGTCTTCTATAGCGGCAACAACGTCTCGGCGCTCTACGAATGGGGCTATACCGGAACCGAAGATTATTTTGACAAAAACACTTACCAGACCGACGCCCAAGGCCGGGTGACAGTTTCGACCTGGCAAGTCTGTTCCGATTCGCTCAGCTGGGTGAACGACGAAAAAGCCGATGTCGCTTATGATCCCGACGACACGAGCACCGCCGCGGATTTTGAGTATTACCTTTACAAATACCTGAATGAGTGGATCTGGGAATACAATTTCTTCTGGGGCATGATGTCCGAAGAGATTTACAGTACCTACGACGGAGCGGCCTGGGTTTATGACAACCGGAACACCTTCACTTGGGACGCCGGGAACCAATTGACCGATGTTTATTGGTCCACCTGGAGCGCCCCGTCCTGGGTGGCTCAAAGCTGGTACAGCTATTATTACTCAGGCGGAAACATCTCGGAAATGATCGAACAGGACAACTACACCGGAAACTGGGAGGATAGCTATAAAGCCGATTATTCCTGGGAAACCTTCACCGACGCGGATGATCCGCTCCATCCGCCGCTGGCCAACCTGAAGGTCAAACTGTGGCCACAACCCTTCTCCGGCAGCGTGAATGTCACTGTGGACAGCGCCAAAAGCGAACCTGTGGAAATCGGCATCTACGACCTTAAAGGCCGGAAACTGATCGGCTACACGGTTCCCAAGGGCGAAAACCTGATTTGGAACGGTAAGGACGTAAATGGCCAAGATTGCGCCAGCGGAGTCTATCTGGTCAAAGCGGTCGCTGGCGGAGCCAGTGCCACTGGCAGGATCGTCAGGTTAAAATAACACTTCCTGGCCCGATCACCCGACCGAGACCACTTCCTTAACCTCGGGCAATTCCTCTTTGATGATGCGTTCGATGCCCGCTTTGAGGGTGAGCGTCGCCATCGGACAACCGTTGCACGCGCCTTTGAGGCGAACTTCGACCACGTTGTCCTCACGGATATTGACCAGTTCCACATCTCCCCCATCGGCTTGAATGGCGGGGCGTATTTTGTCGAGTATTGATTCCAGGGTTTCTTTGTTGATCATGTTTCTTTCCTTGTTTGCAAGTATCCTTTTAGCCATATACTAACAAAAAAAGCGCGTGAGGCAAATCCCACGCGCTTGATAGTTGATGGGTATGTAACCGTGTATTACAGCTTGTAAGTGATGCCGAGTTTGAGGCCGGAAACGGTTCCGCCGCCGGCTTCGATCTGCGCGCCAAGTTTATCCGTAAAGAAATATCTGGCGCCTGCCTGACCGGCGAAATACAAGCCCGAGCCATACGACAGGCCCTCGTGGTTGGCCGACCAAATGGTGTAGCCGAGGCTGAGGCCGGCATAGGTGTCGACCTTGCTGGGCATGTTGATCAGTTCCCCGAAGTGCCAGTTGCCGTTGACGGAAATCCCGATAATGGAGTATTTATAGTAATTGCTGTAGTTCCAATGCCGGTAGGAAAGTTCTCCGCCGGCGGTAATGTTGCCAAGGTTGCCTTCAAGATCGTAAACACCATAATCCGCACCGACGTAAATCGGGACACCCCAGCCGGAAACACCAAAGCCGGCATTGACCTGCATTTAGCCTTTTTCAAGGCGCGCTTGGGCGAAGACCGCGGTGATCGCAATCAACAGAACGAGCACTACAAGAAGTTTCTTCATCTTTGTTTATCCTTTGTTTTTTTACTCGATCGGCTCATCCACAGAATCTGTCCAATCCGGGGAAGCGCCGTCTGTGCGCATCTTGACTGAGGGTTGTTTTGACGTCAAGTAATAAAATGCGGGAATGATGACCAGCGTCAAAAATGTCGAGACGAGCAGACCGCCGATGCTGACGATTCCCATCGGCATCCTGATCTCTTTTCCGGAGGCTCCGACACCCAATGCCATCGGCAGCATCCCGATCACGATTGCCAGGGTGCTCATGATGATGGGCTTGAGTTTGGCCTCGCCGGCCTGCATGAGCGCGTCGTGCGGGCTGACGCCTTCCCGACGCTTGATGTTGGCGTAATCCAAAAGCAGGATCGCGTTGTTGACCACAATTCCCACCAACATCACGATGGAGATCATGGAAATGATGTTGAGCGTCTGGCCGGTGAGCAGCAAAGCGAAGATCACCCCGATCAGCGCCAGCGGCACCGTTCCCATGATAAAGACCGGCTGGATCAAGCTTTCCAGGATCGCTGCCAGCAGCATGTAGGTGAGAAGGACAGCCAGGATAAAGGTGCGGACCATGTCTTTCACCGTTTCCGACAGCACCTGGGCATCGCCTCCCCAAACGAGTTTGTACCCTTCGGGATACTTGTATCCCTCCATCTTTTTATTAATGGCGGAGATTATGTCGCCCATGTTACCGCCCTCGGCCACGTCGCCGGTCACGACCACCGTCTTGAAACGGTCGCGGTGGATAACCTTGTTCGTCCCGGGTCCGAAACTGACGTCCGCGAGTTGCGATAGCAAATAGGACTGGCCGAAGACGACCACGCTCAAGTTGCTGATCTTGTCGGGGCTGTCAACCGCTTCGTCTGCAAGGGAAAGTTTGATGTCGTACTGGTTGTCCGCCTCGTGATATTGGGTGGAAACCATGCCTTCGACGGAAGCGCGCAAAGCCAGGGCCAGGTCGTAAACGGTGGCTCCGACAGCCGCCATTTCAGCGCGTTTGGGAACGACGGTCAGTTCCGACCTTCCACTGCGGGTGCTGGTATCCAGATTGATGAGGCCGGGAACGTCTGCGATGCGTTTGACGACATCGTTTTTGACCTGTTCCAGGCGTTCATTGCTCTGGCCCTGTAGATAGAACTCGATTGGCGAACTATCGCCCATCATCGAAGATTGCGAACTGACCTTGATCTTGGCGTTGGGAACATCGGCCAGTTCCTTGGTCAGGATGTCGCCCAATTCGCGCGAGGAGAGTTTGCGCTGTTTCAGATCTACCAACTGGACCGTGGAGGAAGCGATATTGGTCCCGGTGTCCACGTATCCNNGTCAAAGTTCCCTGGTCCATGGCCGGAAAGAGTTCCAGGCCCACGATCCTCACCAGCGCGAAACTGACTATCAGCAGCAGGACTGTGGCCAGAATGATGTTCCGACTGTGTTTCTTCGAACTGAGCACGCTACCGAGGAAGCGTTTGTAAAAGCGGGAAAAGCGGTCGAAAACACGGTCGAAGGCCAAGCCAAACCTGTTGTCGTGCTTACCTGCGGGTATGATTCGCGCTGCCAGCATCGGAGTAACCGAAAAGGCCGTGATCAACGAAAAGATCGTGGCAAAAGTCACCGTGAGGGCAAATTCCCTAAAGAACTGACCGACCATGGAGGTCATGGAAGCGATGGGGATGAACACCACGATGTTGGTCAGAGTGCTGGCCAGCACGGCGATGGCGATCTCGGAAGTGCCTCTGGCCGAAGCTTCGCGCCGCGTGTTGCCCATGTCCCTGTGGCGGAAAATATTCTCGATCACCACCACTGAGTTGGAGACCAGAATGCCCACGGACGTGGTGATCCCGATCAGGGTCATCATGTTGAAACTGAAGCCCGCGATCTGCAAAAAGAGCAGGGTGGAAATGATCGAGATGGGCATGGAAAGCGCCACGATGATGGTGGAACGGATGTCGTGTAAAAAGAGCAGCAGGATCAATCCGGTGAGCAGGATGCCCATCCAGATGTTGCTGAAGGTGCCGTTGACGGAGTCCTTGATGAAAGTGGATCTGTCGCGGATGATATCCAAACTGGCCCCCGCGGGAAGATCATCCCGGATCCCGGGCAGAGCTTTGTTCAACTCCTTGGAGATCTGCACCACATTGCCGTCGGAAGCGTTGGTAATAGATATCCGGACGATATTATCCTGCAGTTTTTTCTTGGCGACATCGAAGAAGATCGCCCGCGACCGCACTTCTTCGTAACTGTCTTTGATCTCGGCCAGGTCGCGTAATTTCTTGACCCCGCCGGCCGTGGGGATGTCCGCCTCTTCGATCTTTTCCACGCTGTCAAACTGGCCTTTAAGCCGGACTGAATACTCCTGCGTGCCGCGTTTGAAGTTTCCCGCCGGCATGTCCATGTTTTGCGCGGCCAGGATCTGCATCAGTTGGGCCAGCGAAATCTTGTTTTCGAAAACTACCTGATCCTTGAGCCGGACCTCGATCTGGCGTTTGTTTCCGCCGGTAAGTCCAACCTGCGCCACGCCGTCGATCTGCTGGAACCGGTCCTTCAACTTGTTTTCCGCCAGGTCGTAAAGGGCGCGGCCATCCATATTTCCGGTCAGAACAATGTCCATGAAGGGGAAGGTATTGATATTTAGTTTTTGGATGACGGGCTTGTCCACGTCGGCAGGCAAATCGCGGATGATCGCGTCCACCAGATCCTTGATCTCCTGGTTGGCGATGTCGATATTCTTGCCCATTTTGAACGCCACCATGATGATACTGACATTTTCCAGCGAATACGACTGCGTGTAGTCCATCTTGCTGACAGTGGCGATGGCATCCTCGATCTTTTTCGTGACCTGGGTTTCCACCTCGCTGGGACCGGCACCGGGATAGACCGTCTGTATTACCACGTAAGGAATGTTGACGTCCGGCATCAGGTTCAGCGGTAAATTGAAATAGGCCAGGACGCCGAAAACGACGAACACGAGGATCGCCATCGATACCAGGACGGGACGCTCGATCGACAAATCTGAGAGGAACATGGCGGCTTCCTTATTCGACGACGCGGATGAGCGCTTTGTCGCTGAGCAAATTGAGGCCTTCGACGATTAGGGCGTCGCCTGCCGAAAGCCCTTCCACAACCTCGTATTGGAGCTGGTTGTCCAGGCCGGGGGTGATCTGGCGCTTCACCGCGTGGTTGTTTTCATTGACCCAGACGTACTTTTTGTCGTTCTCGGTCAAGATGTTTTCTCTGGCCACGACGATCACATCGGGCTTGGAATTGATGATCAGCCTGATTTGGGCGATGGAACCGAATTTGATGCTGTTATTGGCCGCGGGGAAAGTGACTTCCACAGGGACGGCTTTGGAATTGGGATCCAGGGCCAGCGAGATCCGGCTGATCCTGCCTTGCAGAGCCTGATCCTGCCAGGTGGCGGTGGCCGCAGTTCCCACGCGGAGTTTGGAGATGTCTTTATCCGGCACCATCAGTTTGGCCTTGAAGCCGTTGGTGGTGGATACGGTAAAGAGATCCTGGCCGGGATAGCACTTATCACCTGGGCTGACCATCAGATTGGTGATGACGCCGCTGATGGGAGCGCGGACGTTGATCATCTTGTCGCTGGCTTCCAGATTGGCTTTAGCGACCTTGTAGCCGGTTTCCAGATTGTCCAGATCCTGTTGGGAGATCGCGCCTTGCGTGAGCAGGTTTTTCATCCTGTCAAATGCCGTCTTGGCGGCGTTGAAGGCCGTGATGGCCTGTTGGAACTGGGCAGCTGGGGTATCGGTGGGAAAGGTCAATATTAATTGCCCTGCGCTGACGCGGTCTCCGACCTTGGCCCTGATCCCCGTGACGATGTCGCTCACCATGGATTGGGCAGTGGATTCCTCGCGTCCGCCCAAAGCCGCGTTGTAAGCCAGTTCCTGGGTAAAGGTAGAGGGTTCCACAATCTGGACGCGGACAGGGATGCCCTGTTCTTTCTGGATCTGTTCCATGTTTTTGCCGGCGACGTTCTTTTTGCCGCAAGCGCTCAGCAGCAGGATCAAGCAGATACCGGCCGTAAATATTGTCTTCTTCATTATGTGCTCCGTTATAAAATGATGCCGATGGATTTCTGAAGTTCCCGCGTGGCGGAGATCACTTCATTGATGGCTTGGTAATATTGCAGTTTGATCGCCGAAAGGGTGGTCTGGGCGTCGAAAACCTCGAGCTGGATTCCCACCTGGTTCTCATAGCGGACTTGGGCCAGATGCAGGCTGCGCTCAGCCATCTGGATGTTCTCGGTCTGGACGCGGTAGTTTTCCTCCGCGTTGCGCAATTTCTGGTAATTTTGCGTGATCTCCAGGCGGATCAGATCTTCATATTCCTGCTGCTGGAGTTTGGTGTAAAGATAGTCATGTTGCGCGGCGCGACGTTTGGCAGTGTTGGAAAGCCCGGTGAACAGCGGTAGGGAAAGTCCGATCCCCACGCTGTAACTGGTACCGAAGTCATCGCCTTCGATCGCAAAATCGTCAGCTGCGGTGTAAAGCGCCGCACTGGCCTGCAGGCCGACATTGGGCAGGTAATTCGCTTTTTCCGCTTTCCATTTGAGCTGGGAAATCTCGGTGGCGATGTCCGCCAATTCCAGTTCCAGGCGATGCCCGAGGCCCTGCTGGATGGCGTCTTCGAGGGTCATTTCCACTTTGGGGGGAAGGGTGAATTCCCCCTCGGGAGTGACGGTTTCATCAGAACTGCCAATTTGTTGGCGGAAGGCCGCCAGAGCCAGATCGCGGGTGTTTTGGGCCTGCAGCAGTTGGGGATCCAGTTTGGCCACAGCCAGCCTGGCCTGCAGCAGGTCAAATTCTGAAACCAAGCCTTCCCGGTTGAAGGCCTCCACCTGCACCAGATGCTGCCTGGCGGTGTTCAACCCCTCGCTCTGGACCTGCACCAGCTTTTCCGCCAGCAGGCAGCCGTAAAACAACTGCGTGGTTTTCAGCACCACGTCCTGCTCGACCAGTTGGCAGTTCAGCCGCTGAATGGAGCGGTACCTGTCCACGGCCTTGATGCCGTTGATCAGTTTGCCTCCGGAAAAGAGGATCTGGTCAAATTGCAACGCCAGAGCCAGCGATCCCTCATCCAGCGTTGAGGAAGGTATCAGTCCATTGTACAGACCGTTCATGGCACCGGCCAGGTAATGGTCATTGGCTGTGGCCAGGGAATCCAACCCCTGTGAAAAATCCATCCCTGGAAAAATGGACGAATCGGGCAGATAGGTCCTGGCGAGTTTATAACCGCCGTTCAGGGTCAGGTGCGGCAGCAGGTTGCCGCGGACGTCGTAGTAGGTCTGGTCAGCTTTCAGGATCTGCTCCCTGGCCATGAGCAGCGTCTTGTTGTTTTCCCTGGCCAGGGCGATGCTCTCGTCCAGGCCGATCGCCCCGACCGAAGCCAGCAGCGTGCCCAGCAGCAGTAAAAGCATGATTTTCTTCATTTGTTCTTCCTCTTGGGAATGGCTTTGTTCTTGTTAGCGGCAGGCTCGTCCTTCATGACGATGCCGTATAATATCAGATCGATGATCAGGTCATGGTCGCGCTCGATGCGTTCCACGATCCGGTGTTTGTCGCCAGGATCGGTCCAGGTGTCGCCCATCAAAAACCAGTCGTTGACCAAGGCGCTGAACCTTTCGGAGTCGATCCGGGGATTGATGATGCCGCTCGCCTTGCCCTGGTCTAGGATCCCCGCCAGCAGGGCATTCATCCGGCTGCGGTAGTCGGCCCTGTTTTCCTCCAGTTTTTGAAAGTAGGCCCCGGGAATCTGGTGCATGGCCTCGGCCAGGATGGGCATGTTTTCGTAAATGTATTTCAAAGGCAGGCGCAGAAAGCGGGAAAGTTTCTCCCCAAAGCTAGGCGCGGCCGCGATCGAGGACGCCAGATTGGAAAATAGTTCCTCCGCCTTGACTCGTATCGCTTCCAGGAAGATGTCCTCCTTGCTGGGAAAGTAATAATAGATGGTGGCTTTGGTGATCTGCGCGCCACGCGCGATATCCTCCAGCGAGGTCTTCATGAAACCATAGCGGACAAACAGCTCTGTGGCCGATCTCAGGATGCGGTCTTTGGTCTTGTTCTCATTTGGCATATTGCGTCTCTCAAATTAATATTCGCTGTGGCACAACGTGTTGCCGATATCATTCTCAACTATTCTACCCATTTGTCCGAAGCGGTAGAATCGTCAAGCAGAATCTTCACATCTCCGGCCAAAAAGTATATGTTTGCCGGACTCGCCCCGAAATCGGGAGCGCATGCTTCTGACTTGCCTCCTGTCGAGTTCCTGCCAATCCGGCGCGAACTCGAAGGGTTGTCAGCAAGTAGTTACAGAGCGGAAAAACAGGGGAAGCAGCGCAGAGCTACTATGGTAAAAAGCAAATTAGCCCGTAAATTGGAATATACTTTGCTTCAATAACGGGCATTAAATCGATAAACATGGAAAGTTGGCGATTATGAAACACTTACTCGGCATCATCCTGATCCTGGCGCTGGGCGTAGGCTTGGCTGCCACAGTGATTTACAACTACACTTTGGACACACCCACCGTAAAAAACGACGGCAGTTACAGCACCGTAAAACTGGGCGGCGGGCAAAGCTACGGCCAACCCGGCCAGCCAGATCTGCCCTGGATCGGCACCAAACTGCTGCTCCCAACCGGCGAGCAGGCTCAATCGATCCAAATCAAATTCAGCAGCCCGCAAACCATGCAAGTTGAGAAACCTGTCGCGCCGCTGCAGCCGCAGTATCCGCTTTCTTGGGAGCAGACAGAGCCTCCCGTGGGACCCGATCCCCAGATCTACTCAAGCGCGCAACCTTTTCCGCAGACAGCGCACAACGGCGTCAATACCCAGTTTTTGGCCGGGCATCCGATCAATTTTACGGCCATCTGCCCCTTTTCCTACTCACCCCTGACCGGCGAACTGGTGTTCTTCCATAATGTCCGCGTCGAAGTGGAAACCCAGCCCTCGCCGCAAGCCCAGGCCGCGCTGAGCCTGCTCAAACAGGACGCTTTTACCGCTCAATACCTGACGCGCAGTGTGGACAACACAGACCAGATTCCCCGCTACGAAACGCGCACCGAAGGCATCGAGTACCTGATCATTTACGATTCCGCCAAACTCGCCCAGTGGCAACCTCTGGCGGATCTCTATACGGCTCGCGGTTACAATGTCTTCATGAAACCCGTCCAGGAGATCACCGCGCAATTTACCGGAGTTGACACCCAGGAAAAGATCCGCAACTACATCATCAGCATCTATACAGGCAATTCGCTCCGCCACGTCCTGCTGGCCGCTGATACCGATGTCATTCCGCACCGCGGGTTTTACGTTAACATGGGCAACGGCGGCGAGACCGATGCCGACATCCCCGCGGACATGTATTACAGTTGTTTGGACGGCAACTGGAACACAGACGGAGACAACTATTGGGGCGAGACTTACGAATCTGACCTGGCCCCCGAACTTTCCATCGGCCGTTTTTGCTACAATTCCGACGCCGAGATCGCCAACTTTATCAATAAAACGAGTATGTACCTGAATCAGCCGGTGGTCAGCGAGATCACTTCCGCCCTCTTCGCCGGAGAATGGCTTTGGGACGGCCCGACCTGGGGCGGCGACTATATGGACGAAATGATCGGCGGCAGTTCAGCCCACGGCTACACGACCGTCGGAGTGCCCACCACTTGGGACATTGCCACACTTTATGACCGAACTTTCGGTTACTCGGATGCCTGGGACGGAACCCAGTTGCGCCCGCTGCTCAGCGAAGGACCGAACTTCGTCAACCACCTTGGCCATTCCAACACCACCTATTGCATGCGGATGTCCAACAACCAGGTCACGTCCACGACCATCACCAATAACGGCACCAACCACAATTTCTCGGTGTATTTCACCCAGGGNNAGCATCAGCACCGCTGCCGTTGCGATGATCGCCCATTCCCGTTACGGCTGGGGCATGCAGGGTTCCACGGACGGCGCTTCGCAATACATCCACCGCCAGTACATGGACGCCGTGTTTGGAGAAAACATCAACGAACTCGGCTACACCCTCGCCGACAGCAAAATAGACAATATCCCGTTTATCCAGAACTCCGCCGTTATGTACTGGGTTTCGTACGAGACCAACCTGATCGGAGATCCCGGATTGCTGGTCTGGAGCGCAACTCCGCAGCAGATGATGGTCCAAATGCCCGCCTATTGGACGGTTGGACTGAACAACTACCAGATCCAGACCAACGCGCCTTTTGCCAACCTGCGCGCCAAATCCGGCGACGAAATCATCTTCGAAGCGGATGCCGACGCCACCGGCCTGATCAACGTTACGCTGTTGAACACCCTCATCCCCGGCAACCTTGACCTCTATATTGTCGCTCCGAATTTCTATGCCTACCATTCGCAAGTCACGGTGCAGGCCAGCAACATGCCCTACATCGTGGCCACCCATGTGGATTTCCTAGACGCCGACGGGCTTTACCACACCGGCGAACAGGTCGAAATGAACGTTACGATCAAAAACGTCGGCCTGGTCAATCAAACCGGCCCCGGCTCGATCAGCCTGGTCAGCAATTCGCCCAACATCAATGTGATGTCCAACGACTGCAGTTTCAATGCTCTGGCTGCTTCTGATTCGACCACGATCAACGGCTTCTTCCGCATCCGCATCGCCGGCAATTTTGCCGACCACAGCCTGGCCTTCATGAATTTCGTCACTGTGTTCGACGGTTACACCGCGTCCACACCGGCCGTCCTGATGCTCAATTCTCCCGAACTCAGCCTGGATACCTACGCGGTGGTCAACGACACTCCGCTGGTGATGCCGGGCGACACTCCCTCCGTCAACCTGATCGTGGAAAACACGGGCTCCGGAAACGCCTACAATCCAATGCTGCTCCTTTTCTGCGACGCCCCGGGAGTGACACTTTCCTCCTACGAGGTGGCCCTTACTCCCATCGGNNTCATCACCTACATGCTCGGCGCCGAGAACGGCAACACGCTGGAAGGCAGTTTCGTGATCTACGTCGGACTCCAGAATTACACCTACGAATCTGACATGAGCGGATGGACAACCTACGCTCCAAATACCAATTTCGTCAACCAGTGGCACCGCGAAAACGCCCGCAACCATACCTCCAACGGATCCTGGTCCATGAAGTTCGGTGGCCAGGGAACCTCCGACTACTCCGGCAGCGCTTACGGAGCCTTGGAAAGCCCGGAAATCACACTGGGCCTGAACGCGCAACTGATCTTCTACCACTGGATGGACGCTGAAACCCATTCCAATCCTCTATACGCCTGGGACGGCGGCATGGTGGAAATTTCCGTCGACAACGGACCCTGGACCCAGATCACTCCGGTTGGCGGGTATCCTTACCGTACCTACTCCAATCCTGCCTCGCCTTTCCCTGCCAACACCAACGTTTATTCCGGCACCTTCGACTGGACGCAGGCGGTTTTCGATCTGTCCAACTACTCCGGCACTGCAAAATTCCGCTTCCTATTCGGTTCGGACGGTTATGTGAGCGGCGAAGGTTGGTACGTTGACGACTTGCACGTGGAAGGCGATTATTCCGACGATGGCGAGATGGTTTCGCAGACAGTCAGGTTTGACCTCCACGAGGCCTATCCCAATCCCTTCAATCCTTCCACCACGCTGAGTTTTGACCTTCCAACCGCAGCGCCGGTGCGACTTGACATTTACAACGTGAAAGGCCAGTTGGTCCGCACATTGGTGAACGGCGACCTTCCCAAAGGCTCTCACAAAGTGATCTGGAACGGCGACGACGCTTCCGGACGCACGGTGGCCAGCGGCGTTTATTTATATCGCCTGCAAAGCGGAGACAAGGTCCTGACCAGCAAGATGATGCTGATGAAATAAAGGCTGTTGCCGGAATCCGGCGAATACAGCGAACCAGGGCGGTTCAAAGCGCCGGATTCAGGACTAAAGTGATGCAGATAACCAGAAACACCCGCCTGCTGGTGCTCACGGGAGCGGGGATCAGCGCCGAATCGGGGATTAGCACATTCCGCGATAAAGGCGGCCTTTGGGAAAACCATCGGATGGAAGATGTGGCGACCCCGGAAGCCTTTGCCCGCGATCCCCGGATGGTGTGGCGTTTCTACAAAGCCCGCTACGAACATTCGCTGCAGGCAAAGCCCAATCCCGCGCATTTTGCGCTGGTGGATCTGGAAAAGCAACTGGACCGCAATTTCCACCTCATCACCCAAAATATCGACAATCTCCACACCTTGGCCGGAAACAGGGATCCGATCGAAATGCACGGCTCGCTACGAAGGTGTTTCTGCACCGGATGCGACGCACATTACGCCATGGAGGAAATCGATCTGGAGCCCGAGATTCCGCTCTGTGCGGCTTGCGGAGCTCCGCTGCGCCCGGATGTGGTGTGGTTCGGGGAGATGCCCTACCATTTGGACCGCATTGATAGCCTGCTCAAGAACTGCGACGTTTTCCTGCTCGTGGGAACCAGCGGCGTGGTCTATCCCGCGGCCGGTTTTGTGATGACCGCCAAATACCTTGGAGCCCACACTCTGGCGATTAATCCCGATGCTTCCAGCAAAACCGAAGCCATCGACGAATTCCATCTCGGCAAAGCCGGGGAAGTCCTGCCCCGCCTGGTCCGGGAATGGTTTCCCTAAAAGGCCTGTAAAGATATAAACCCTTCCCGGAGCCCGGCCGATACGGCTTTCCTGGACTCAGGGAAGGGTTTTTTATTTCTGGATGTAGATAGGTTTTTTCCGGAGTCCGTGCGCGTTGCGGGACTCCAGTATGTGGTTCAGGCAGTTATCCTTGTGCCGGTTTTGCCGGCGAAGGCATCCACGATCCTTTCGATCGAAGTGATCAGCACCTCTTTGCCGCCGCGTTCGATGAAGTCTATCGCGGCCTTGATCTTCGGACCCATGCTTCCCGCGGGGAACTGCTTTTCGTCGTAGTGTTTCCTGGCTTCGGCGACGGTCAGCCGGTCCAGGTCGCGCTGCGTGGGTTTGCCATAATCGACGGCCACTTTGTCAACTCCGGTCAGGATCACGAAGAGATCGGCTTCGATGTTCAGGGCCAGCAGGGCACTGGCAAAATCCTTGTCGATCACTGCGTCCACACCTTCATAAATTCCGTTTTCTTCGATATAAATGGGAATTCCCCCGCCACCGACGGCGATTACGATCTCGCCCCGCTGGACAAGTTCTTTGATGGTCGCGGCCGGAACGATTTCCTGGGGCAACGGCGAAGGAACCACGCGCCGGAATCCTTTGCCGGCATCTTCCCGGAGGGTCCATCCCAGCGAGTTTTTCAGGTGTTCCGCCTGTTCCGCTGAATAATAGGTGCTGCCCACGAATTTGGTGGGATGCAGCATGCTGGGATCGTTTTTATCCACCACCACCTGCGAGATGATGGTGATCACCTGTTTTTCGATGCCGCTCAAATGCAGGCGGTTCTGGAGGCTTTGCTCGATCATGTAGCCCATCGTGCCTTCCGTCGCGGCGTTCAAGACTCCGAGCGGCAAAGGCGCGATGCCCTCGTTTTCACCGGCTTCCTGCTGGCGGAGCAGGTTTCCCACCTGCGGACCGTTGCCATGGGTGATCGCCAGCTTGTAGCCCTGGCGGATTAATTCTACTATACCGCTCAGGGATTCGCGGGTGTTGGCAAATTGCTGGGTGATGGTGCCCTTTTCTCCGGCCTTGATGATGGCATTGCCGCCCAGGGCGAGAACTGCGGTCTTGGTCATATCTTCCTCGTTCAGTCTGTAAAATGCATGGGGCGAATTATTCATCCGCCCCATTTCTCTATGTGTTCTGCTTAGGTCTTCAGTAGTTTTTTAAAACGTCGGCGATGCTGGGCTTGCCGATCTCCTGCAAGTCGTAGCTGACCTGGCAGGCGGGATGTTTGATCTTGACCAGGCGGCGCAAGTCGATCGGCGTGGCGATCACGACGGCGTCGCACTCGGTGGAATTGATGGTCTTTTCCAGGTCTTTGATCTGCTGATCGCTGTAACCCATGGCGGGAAGCAGGATGCCGATGTCGGGGTATTTTTCGAAGGTCTCTTCGATCTCGCCCACGGCCCATTCGCGCGGATCGACCAGCTCGGCGCAGCCGTATTTTTCGGCGGCGATGACGCCGGCTCCGTAGGTCATTTCACCATGCGTGAGCGTCGGGCCGTCTTCCACGACCAGCACGCGTTTTCCGGTGATGATCTCAGGCTTGTCGACTGTCAGTGGCGAAGCGGCGTCGATGATCTGTGCGCGGGGATTGATCTCGCGGATGTTGGCACGGACTTCGTTGATGTCGTCAAGGTCGGCGCTGTCGATCTTGTTGATCACGACCACGTCGGCCAGGTGGAGATTGGTCTCGCCAGGATAATAGCTGACTTCGTCGCCGGGGCGGTGCGGATCCGTGACCACGATGTTCAACTGTTTGTCGGAGCAATAGAAGGGGATGTCGTTGTTGCCGCCGTCCCAAATGATCACGTCGGCTTCTTTTTCGGCCTCGCGGACGATCGCTTCATAATCCACTCCGGCGTAGATCACGCTGTTCATCATGATGTGCGGCTCGTATTCTTCCATCTCTTCGATGGTGCAGTTGTGCAGTTCCAGGTCCTTGAGTTCGGCGAAGCGCTGGACTTTTTGTTTCACGAGGTCGCCGTAGGGCATCGGATGGCGGATGGAAACAACTTTCAGGCCTTTGGCCTTGAGGGCTTTGATGACCGCGCGGGTGGTCTGGGATTTACCGCAGCCAGTGCGGACAGCGCAGACGGTGACCAGCGGTTTGGAGGTTTTTACCATGGTATTGCGCGCGCCCATCAGCATGAAATCGGCGCCAGTGGCATTGACCAGGGAGGCTTTATGCATCACCACTTCGTGGGGTTGGTCGCTATAGGCAAACACGACCAGATCCACGTTATGTTTTTGGATAAGATCTTTCAGTTCGGCTTCCGGATGGATCTCGATCCCATTCGGATAAAGGCTACCGGCCAGTTCGGCGGGGTATTTCTTGTCGTCGATTCCGGGGATCTGGGTGGCGGTGAAGGCCACGACTTCATAATCCTCGTTGCCACGGAAGAAGACGTTAAAATTATGGAAGTCCCTTCCTGCCGCGCCCATGATGATCACTCTGCGTTTCATTGACTTACTCCTTGTTTGATATGGATTTATATTATATGGAGCAGGCTTTTGGCGGCATTGTTTAAGTCAAGCTAAAAAAATCCCGGCCACTCCGCGCGGCAGAAGATATCGCTTGACGAAATAGCGAGGCTTGGGCGCTTGGTTTTCAGATGCCAAAACGAAATTCAAGGAACCGTCTATGCGCAGGATGATTTTTTTGTTGCTGGCCATTTTGGCCTGCGCGATCGGATTGCGCGCAGCTGAAGCGGATTCTCTGGATTTCAAGCTCCTGGCGGCAGAAACCTATTCTCTGGATATGTTTTATTCGTCAGAGCTGCAACGCATGTATGTGCAATTGGATTTTGACATCCCCAAAAGCGCACTCAGCCCGGATTACCGCTATGGGGCGTTTCTGGATGCCGACGCGGTATTCCAGTCCATCGAGGTGGCTGGTAATTACGAGAACCATTACCGGGTGAAAAACCTGGAACCGGAAAACTTCGCTCCACCGCAGCCCCAGGCCGCCTGGCTGGATGAAAAAGCACCCGCGCGTTTCTTCGGTTTACCGCTTGGGGATTGGCAAAGTTTGCCGCAAAAAGTGCATTTTCGATTTTGGTATTACACGAGCGTGGATCCTTTCACCACCGACTCCAGAGGCGTCGCTTCGACGGGCCTCGAGCCGGATAGGTTCTGGTATCCCCGCAATACCGGCGCGGCCAGCACGGTGCAGCTTAAACTGACCACGACGCCGTATATGGTTTTGCGTATCGGCGAAAACAGCGTCACGCGCACCGACAGCCAGTATTCACGAGTCCACGAGACCACCTTCACGGAAAACCCCGCGGAGCCCGTGGCCCTGCGTTTGATCAGAGACTAAAGCTAAATTAGCTCAGTTGGTAGAGCAGCTGATTCGTAATCAGCAGGTCGGGGGTTCGAGTCCCCCATTTAGCTCCAGAATAAACAAACCCGATCCCAAGCAGCGATGATATCGAGGGATCGGGCTTTTTTCATTTTCCGCCGGGGGTTGGGACTGGATTTGACCCTGGCAGAGGCCAGAACAATCCAATTGGACCTCTAATCCACTCCCACACTGAGTTACGGGCCACTCCACCCCCTTTTCACCATCGTTCCGCCCTCAGGCGCCGGCGTTAATCAAGTCTTGGGCAAGCCTTAATCAAGCGTTAACAATTAAGGCTTGATTAAGGCTTGACTAAGAAGTGATAAACGCTTGCAAGCGAGGATGGTTAAAGGGTGAAAAAACTTTTGGGATGCGGGATTGGATGATATGAAGTATGTATCCAGGTTGACGGGACGCCTGCAAAATCGGTCCGGATAGCCACCGATCCCTGTCCCGGCGCGGACAGATCCCTATTTCAGGTTGGCCAGCATGAATTGGCGCTGCTCAAAGGCGGCGCGATGAAAATGGATCCATTTTTGGCCGCTCTCGCCTTTGTAGGTGAAGGATCCCCCCGAGTTCTGGCGCAGCGCTTCCCTTTCCCAGGCTTGGGCTTTGTAATCGAAAGAGATTTCGGGAAAGTTTTTGCTGAAAGTTTTTTGCCAGTCGGTCTTGCCGGATTTCGCAGCTAAATTTGGCAATTCGCCGGATAGCATTTTGACCATTTGCGTGGAGATGGAGGGCCAATCGGTGGCGAAACCGGTAAAATCCCGCAGCAGTGCGAAGGTTTTCTCGGCGGCAAGAGTGAAGCGGGCCACGTTGTCCAGCATCACCGCCAGGCCGCGTCCGTTCAGATAATAAGCGACGATCCCGATCTTGTCCGGCAGGTCGCCGAGCAGGCCGTGGCCGATATGGTAGCCGATGAAGCCGACCAATTGGCCGATTAACTGGGTTTCGTTGAGGCGGACCCTTTCTGCATCCAGGATGTCGGTGGCGTCGTTGTCCAGCTTATTGTTGCGTCCCGAAAAACCCTGATGCGCGAATGAATCCTCNNGATTGCCCGCGGAACTGGACAGCTTTTCCAGCGCGATTTTGACCATCGTGTGAGCCAGGGGCGCTCCGGGGATCGTGAGATATTTGTAGTGTCGGCGGGTGGAATCCCAGGCTTCCGGTATGAAATGAAACGGCATCAGGATTTTGCGCCGGATGCCGGTAAAACCGTAAAGGATGTTGGTAATGCCTTTATGAGCGGTGCAGGTGGGATCAAAAACGCCGTCCGACATCCGTTCGTATTCAGGTGGCGGCAGGTTTTTCACCTTCATCGGCGTGTGCCGGTTGGCGTCATCGACCTGCTGGCAGGCAAATGCTATGGTCTGCGCATCAGCCGGCGCGAAACCAGCTTTCTCGGCCAAAACCCGCGTCACGTAATAATGGAAACTGATGTTCATGAGCTATATCCAAATGGAAAAAGCACGCTGTCTGATCTATTCTGCTT